>Ga0099822_1004151_pt1 | contig 18792 bp, 4 predicted proteins | sample CowpeawhiteBW_FD_76839 | JGI IMG/M metagenome (GOLD analysis project Ga0099822, IMG submission 76839) | Root nodule microbial communities of legume samples collected from California USA - Cow pea white BW | ecosystem: Host-associated > Plants > Roots > Nodule | place: USA: California | collected...
CCTTTTACCTAAAGTATCAATAAATCAAATACCTACTATGAGTCAGTGCATTATGGATGACAACCCAAACTTTGGTGCTCTCTTCCATGGCAGCTCGAATTACAATAAACCTTCATTGCGTACTTCGAATCCCTTATTTTTCTCTGCCTCCGTAATCAAAAGAAAGGAACTCTTTTCCTCCCTGGAGTAAAAGTTGTTCATTTTCTATTGGTTTTGAAAACACACACTGCTATCTTTTATCTGTATATGTATAGAGAGAGAGAGAGAGAACAACTTACTGCAACTTTAAACATAACTTCCTAAGATTAATTTCACATCTCAAGCAAAGAATATAATGAGAAAAACTTGTGAAAGAATTAAAAAAAGCATATTCATACATACTACTAGTAAAGTGGGAACAAAAACATGATGAAAAATGGAAGCACACCCCTTTAACTAAAAAACTATATGGGGGTGAGGTGACTTTCTCCTCCACAGAGAAGAGTTTCCTAAATTTGACACATCTTCTGTCATTTAGGTGGTAAATTTTGCCATATATCACTAAAAGGAAGACAGCATAAGTCACCGTTTAGATTTGCATTCTAATGGAGTACAGCATTATATGGGCAAGCATCAGCTTTTATCATGTCATTGATTCAGTTCTTTAAGCATGAATGAGCTGTAAGATTATGTGTGTCCAAATAGTCAAGTACTTACATCACTTTTTCTCATTTCTTTCAGGCCTTTTGTTTTCTTTTGGAGGTTAGATCTTGGGGTGAAGTGACTCAGGACTGAGGAGTTTATGTCAGTGCTTCAGTTTTTTCCTTCTTTTTTTTTCTTGTGACAGCGCATGGTAGGTTCAATCTCGGGGCTCTGAAGCTTCTTCATCAACAACTTCATTTTTTCCTTATGATGAGACTTTCCATAATCTCTTCAAAATAAATTTATCATCATCTTCGTGAAAATTTTTGTTAGATATATTAATTTTATCGAAGAATATTTGAAAATGAGTTTGATTGATAAACTCTCAGAGGTGACATGTCTATTATCAGAAACAGACCCCCCAGGTTACAGACAATGTCGTCCAATTGCAGACATACATACATACATAGTTATCCCTCTCCTCTCCTTCAGCACAGAACAGAAAATCACAACTTTCACCAAATAATTAGAGGCAACAAAAGTAATCATGCTTTTAATGTCCATCAGATGTGTAATGTGAAAAAGCTTAATTATGTTGGAGCCATTATAGCATTCCAACCCAACTAATACGATTTGATAGTTCTTTTTCTTTCTTCGATCTCCCTCGTTACTCGTGATCTCTCTCCCATCCCAGCCTAGTTTCACCTTCACTTTTTTAGCATGTATATCCACGCACTTCAAAATTTCCTTGTTTCCCCCCCTGCAAAATTAAAGCATAAACAGGTCACAACTCAGAACAATTTGGTCACGTAAGCATTGTAGATTAAGATTAAAAATCAGATTTTTCAGCTTTTCTGTATGGTCATTATCTAATGTTTTCTGAGGGGGTGTTGCTTTACTTACTCGAGTTAAAATGAAATGCGTAATCAGTTGTTAAGTTTGGTAATAAAGGTAACACGCTTTTAAGAACATATCAGAGTTAATTTAAACTCTATAATAAAGGTAATTATTACAGTAGTCTCCTAATCGAAACAGAATTTGAAACACTGATTTCACAACTTGAATAGATGATTGATGAGAAAGAGGCTAAAGTATACGCGCAAAAGAAAAGGGTTTTAAGTCACATTTTCTAATACTAATCTTGCTTAAGCATACTTAGGGGCAAATTTTATGTGGAGATCTAATATGATAAAGTCTAAGTTGCCTGTGTATCACATAAAGGTATCCCGGTAAGAATTACTTTTTGAAGTTTAACGTCATTGAATAAACCTACTTTTGCTTTCAAGGTTGGTTGTTGATGAAGCAGGGAAGGCCACAAAACAAGACACCCTTGTTTGCTTCTATTCAAATACGATGATTTATATGAAAAGTTGTGAGGATCTTATGTACCTTCTCATCTAAGGGAAACCTTAGTCATTTATAAGGAAAGACAAAACTATTTGAAGTTCCAAAATTATTTTAATAGTAAACAATACATACAATACGTGAATTTATTCTCTTTGTCGTCAACACCACAATAATATTGTAGCGATTAAAATTTAAATTAAACTTGTACAAGTGTGTGAAATAATTTTTAAGTGAAAATCACATTTAAAATTTTGGACACTACAAGAAAATTCTTAAAAACTGACCAATTTTAGTGACAAAAAAATAATAATAGTCACTATAGTGATAAATTTGAATACTACTTTATAAACTAAAAAATATTGGTAACAAAAATAATTTCTAATATGAATATAAATTATATATGGTTTTTAATTGGTAACTAAAATAGTTTTTCTTCTGAATTGGTCTCTAAATTATTCATTAACATTGCTACCAAGGTTTTGGGTACCAAAAGAATTGGTCTCTAATAAGTTGTTATAACGGGTCACTCAACCCGACCCAGCCTAGCCCACCACGGGTTGGCCACTTAGTTAGCTGACCCAACCTGGTTCACTTATTAATGAACTAAAAAAATTCAAACCCGGTTCGGTCCACCACAGATTGGTGGGTTAAACAGATTGACTCACTGACTCACTTAATTAAAAAAATATAATTTTTTCTTCAGTCCTAACAAAAATAAATTATAATTGTGATTAAAATATAAATAAACTTCAATACAATCTAAATACAATCCAAAAAATAATGTTCAATCCCAAATACAAACAAAAATCACAACCAATATTAGATTTGCATTTGCCAATCCAATATGTTGGCTAAAAAAATAGAAAACACCCCAATCCAACTCGAATAAAAAAAATTGTGTGATCCTTTATCTACAGGTGGGTTGGTGAGCCAGGCTGGCTCACCACAAATTCAACTCGGATGAGCCCGGTTCTTGGTGGGCCTAGTAAAAAATTAACCAATATTGAAATTTGTAAAAAAGTTTCAACCCAATCCGACCTGAACCTATGGTGGGCCAGGTTGGCTCAGAGGTTCCAACCTACTTTGACAGCTCTAGTCTCTGATTAGTCATTTGGAGACCAATTTAAAAACCAAATACTTTAACATCAACAATTTTGATAGCTAATATTAAGAACTAATTCATATTTAAAACTATTTTAGTTATCAATAATTTTTAAGATATAAATTGGTATCTAAATTAATTACTATAGTGGTTAATTATTATTTTTTTACTCAAATTAATCATTATTTAGAAATTTTCTTGTAACAGGAGTTTTAATTTATTCGAAGATATAGCTTATATAATTAATATATATATATATATATATATATATATATATATATATATATATATATATATATATATATAAAAAAGAGTTATAGATACTAAAGAGAAATTCAATCTTAAGATTTGAAGTTATATTAGTTTTGCGGAAAATAGCGTTCTATTAGAAATTTTGACATTTTCATTCTTCTTTTCAATAACAAAGAATATGTTCTCATTCTCCAAGTTAATTCATTCACTATTTATATTCTAATCAGTTATAATTTTTTTATTAATAAAAATTATTTATCAATAACTTTTAATTTATAAAATAATTTATAAATTAGTTAATACAATAAATAATTATTTTTTATCTCTACATTTATTATTATTTAATTATTTTCTTGTGCAATATATTATCTCGAAGTTAATACAATATATTATAAGATAGCAACTTCCAAACTACAAGCTAACTTATAATCTAATTTTGTCAAATAAACCTAAATCAAAAACAAGTTTAGTACACTGTTATATATTTTAATTCTGAAAGTGTATAATGATCACAGAATAATCTTAAAATTATGAAAACTCCTATAAGTATATGAATATATAATTCATCAATTACATTAATTTAATATTTAAAGTTTACGCGACTTAAATTATAATATTAATTAGTAAGTGCAAAATTAAAACAACGGTGAATGATTATGTTTATGAAGTTAATTACAGAACTAAAAATTTTAAAAAATTATTTAATTCTTTTTAATTTCAAGAGTTAAACAAATAACACATTATACTTTGCAAACCAAAGGTTACTGCAAACAAATCTCAAAAAGCAGTTAGGATCAAGAGACCGATAGTGGCAATATTTCTTATTATTTAGCTTACTTTCATGGACTCATTTTGATAAAAATAAATATGTTATTACTGGAAAAGTTGTCTGCAAATGGAAAGATCTAAATCAGGGTCCAAATATGTGTATGAGAGGATTCACCTAAAAAGACTTTCCCATGTCTAAGTAAGGAAATTTCGTATAAGAGTGTTTAAATATGAGAAGTAGAGATTACATATCTGATTTTTTTTTTTTAACAAAGAATGAATAAATTAAAGAAGAACACTTATGAGATGCTCTAACCATTTTACAAAAAATTCAATAACATGTATGAAAAGATACAAAAGCTTGATATCGAAATCTTTCAAGACATGACAGTTAATAACTAGAAATCCATCAAAAATTAAAAAGACCCTAAAAAAAGATGCACATGGGACTAAAGGAGTAACCACTAACTTGTTCTGCTGCTACAAAATACACAACCAAAAGTAGAGACAGAAAGACCTTACACATGAATACATATATAAATCAAGTTGAGAAGAAAGTATATATAGAGTTAATAATAAACTTGATTTAACAGGTTGTAATAGATTGACCCTTTTCTGTTATACTACTAAACCGCTGTTGATACAAGTCAAGGTTGCCAAACATTTAAATTTTGTAAAATTATAGACAAAACATTTGTTTATACCTATTTGACCAAACATTTTCAACGAATATGACATAAAATTATAAATGTTCTAATGTAGTTTTCTAATAATGCTCGAGCTCGAACTATACGAGCATGCGCTAACACAAAAAATACATCGTACTAGTTTTTTTTACTATTTTAATATTAATTAATTATTTTTTATAAGATAATAAAAAATTATAGTAATAAAAATATAATATTATCAAATATTTAATATTAAGAAGAGAGTTATTTTTTTATGTCAAATACTTAGAATGAATTTATAATTATATACCTTTCAAATTAAAGTATCAAATAAAAATTGATGAGAACCTAAACTTTTATGAAATTTACAAACATTAATGAAATCTAGTTGACAAAATTTTAAAAATATTTTTAAAAAAACATAAAAGGAAAACAAATATTCAAATTAATATATATTTTGAATATTTGTTTATTTCAATTTTTTAAATTTTAATGAATCTATTGTTAATACACTAATAAAATTTATAATACATTACTTGATTACAATCGCGCAAAAAATAAAAATTAAACTAATAATAATAAAATATTAGTATAGATATTGTATCTTTTGAAACTTCAGTATATATTGGATGGTGATAAAAAAAATTCATGACAATTACATTAAATTTTTATATTATAGTAAATAAAATTCATTTATACAATTATAGTGACAAAAGTTACAGTATGATAATGAGTTAAAAAATAAAAAGTAATTATATAAGATATATTAAAATAGTATTTTACACTATAAAAATAAGCAACAAATAAAAATATTAAAAACGTTATCAAATTTGTGTCTTAAAAACAATTTGAAAGACTATTGAATGAAATTGCACTAAGAAAAAGAAGTATATAATTAAGGGTATGATAATGTGAATATTACCTTAGAGAATTAATGGTTGAATAATAACAAAAATTATTTTAGCGAAATAAAAGAGTTCTTTAAATGAAACAAAAATTAATAATAATAGAGTAAAAAATTTAAACTTTTTATATTACCTAGTAAATGAAAGGATTGTGCTATGCTATTAAACATTTGAAATGAGACGATTAAACATTCTCATGTGAAAGAAAAATATACAATAAATAAAAATATTAAAAAAGAATTGAAATATTCAAATATTTAATTGACATAATCATTATAATTGCAAAAAGGTTATGATAAGATGAAAAATATAGTGGAGATGTAAATGAATTTCATGACAAACCAAACAATTAGAAGAAATAAAAAATATAAATTGTGTGTAATAATATATATATATATATATATATATATATAATATGAATATTTTAATAATTTAAACGAGGATAAGGATATGACGGAGATGAGTATTTTAACATATATGGGGACGAGACATATATGTATATCTCCATACCCAATTGAAAAAAATCAGAAATTCCTCATACCCATACTCATATCAAGTTATAATGCAGAAATTTCGATCAAAATAGAGATGTTTCAGACAATACCCATGAGACTAGTTAGTTTATTATCTGCTCACATAAAACTCTCGTATAAAGACTCATTTATTATGGAAAAAAATTATTACACTAATCATTGCATTAATTATGATTCATTTCAGAAAGAAACGTGTATTAAATAGTTAAAATTGCTGTAAAGACAGCGAAATAATTAAAATTAAAACTAATAATAACTCACCTATTTCACTTTGAATATCATAAGTATATCTATCCTATCATTTTCTCGTCCTTTAGTGTCTCTTTCACCGTCTACATCGTGACCTTGCTATTCTTTTTAATCATTGTTGGCTAAAAACACATCTCTCTAATACTCCATAGAGGCATACAAAATTTATTCCGTTCTCTAACTTTGTTTATATACACGTCTTAGTCTTTGCACAGGATTAATAACAAGGACAATTACGACGATGTTGAACAACTAATTCATGCATTATTATTTATTTAATCTAGAGTTAGGGCTACATAGTATTCAACCTAGCGCTTCATGAATCATTGGAGGATGCAATAACAACAAATATTCAAATAATTGTTGCCATGTGAATTTCTGCATGCCCATTGCACCTTCCATACCTATGAGCCTAGTTAGGGATTTAGAAAAAAAAAAATACTTAGGAGTTAATTGCAGCATCAAAATCTTGTCCAAAATCTTCGTGGCTGAGTATATTAACAAGTTATTAATTGTTAAATTGCATATATTCTAATCTCTTGTATACAATTCAATGAACCTGAGACGTAGTGAATGAATGTTGGGGAAAACATTTCCGTTAAATGGTCCATGGTGGAAACGCATACACATACTACATAAAAAATGAGACATCACATACTAGTTGTCTACATTTATAAAATATTTTGTCAAATAGGTTGGTTAAAAAATATGCTTGAAATTTTATAAATTAACAGTATTTTTTTCTGATTTTTAGGATGAAATATATATTTTTAAAATTTATAAATAATGTTCTTAATAACTAGAAATAACTATTTTATGAATAATGTTACAGAGCATTACTTTTTTCTGTACTCCAAATTTATATTTAATTTTTTTAGATTATTTTCTTTTAATAAACATGATAACTGACTACTCCATTTTTATTCTATCTAACCAGTTGGGCCTAGTTGCGGCATCTTCATTAACCTATCTATCTATTTAATCATGGATAAATTATAGGTGAAGGTATATGGAACATCCAACTATATCTGATCTTCCCACATTAATTATAGGTAAATATGTTTTTTTTTTACCTAAAACCTTGGTCTTGTTAGATTTCTAGGTGGATTCTCTAATTTATTTATTGTGAATATATAACTTTTGATTTATTCAACTCAGAGAGTAGGTAAAAGGTAAAGGTAAAGAAACCAGATTTTTTTTTTTTTTTCTGTAATGTGACTCTTAAACTTTACATGTATGCACCTCTTTACATACCCCAATGGAGTCTGATATAACTATTCTGTCCTATTTAAAGTTAAATTCATCATGTATAGCAGATTTCATATAAAAAAATTAGAGGATGTTATATTTATTAAAGCCATATCAAAATTAAAATAGATTTATATATTTAATGTTTTTAATGCAATAATACTCCTACTTATATGTTTTTAATAAATATCACATTTGTTTATATTTTAATAAATGTTCTTTTTTTTTTTACATTTTTAATAGTGACACTCATGTTTGAGACTCAAAGTCAGTTTCAAGATCAAAAGGATATTATGATATTTTAATTTTAAAATAGTTATTTACTTTTTTTTTATATTCTTAATAAAGTAAACTATATTACTTATATTTTTATTTATCATGATTTAAAATTATATGTAAATACAGTAAAACGTTAACAAATTTAGTAATATATTTATATCTATTTATTTATTTGATATCAAATCATTATTTTCACATAAATATAATATTTTTTAAGAAATTTATAATTTAGTTTTTATGATATTTTAAAATGCAATAATTAAATATTAAAATTTTATATAAAAAATATTTATTTCATATTTTAAAAATGTAATATTTGATTTTAGTTTTATATGGCATTTTAAACAAAATAAAGGATAAAGTAAAATTTATTAAAATTAAAATTAAAATGTGATGAATGTTATTTATCATAAACATAGATGTCTGCTAAAAGATTAAATATGTGGGAATCTCATTTTATAATAAAATAATAAGAAAAAAATATACATGTTTATTTAAAAACTAAAATAGATATAAGTACATTTAAATGACTTGAACAAGTTCAATTTTTGCAATATACTATAATTATATATTATTTAAATAATCCAAGAAATCGTACTTGATAATGATAAGTATTCATCAAGTGAACAATTTTGTTTTACTAAAAAATTCTTTTTCAAACTAAATTTTTACTAAATTATCTATTACTAATGGTAATTAAGATTGTGCAAGTTAGAAGAAAAAAAATATTATGGCAATGATTAATAATTTAAAAATAAATTTAATTTTTGCAAATAATTTATGTAAACAATGACCTTTAGTTTAATTTTCAAGATTTATACAACATGTGTAGATTAGATTCTTGTATTCTAAGCAAAGAAAATTACCATTGAACCCTCGCAAACAAACTGATTAAAACAATATCAAAATCAGAAAAAATAAAGAGAATACAAGATTAATTAATAAAATAAATAAATATTTGTTGAAGTTTTCATTTTTGAAGTACATGTAAAATATTATCTGCAGATAAAATATGTGATGGATAGTTGGTACTCGCAAGTATTTGTTACTTGCGGGTAGCGCGGGTAATGGGTATTTTAATACCTGCTTATAAACGGGTTAGGTGTGGATATTATACTATCTATACCCGTAGATACCCGTTATCCATAAAAAATTAAAATTAAAATTATATTTTATTAAGTTAAATTTAATAAAAATTAAATTTTAGTTTATATTTTATTAGATAAAATTAAATTTATATTTAATATAATTTACATTTTATTTTACATTTTTTCTAATTTTATTTAAATTCTATTTTATATATTTATGAAATATATTTGTTTAATATTTGCAGGTATCCACAGGTTTTAAAATATCCGCAGATATTTTTTAAACAGATACTCGTACGGGTAGCAGGACGGGTAGCAGATGAATTTTTTTGTCGTGGGTCGGGTTGTGGTTAGACACTATCCGTGTCCGACCCGACCCGTTGTCATCCATAATTATAATATTTAATTTTTAAATTATTATTCTTTTAATCATTAACATACTGTCTTTAATTGTTAAATTGATATTTTTTTAATTACTAAAGCAATTATAATCAGATAATAAAAAATATTAATAAATAACTTATTTAAGTTAAATCATTTATAACTTTTGAAATATAAATAATGAAATGTATCGGTTAAAAGAAAAATAAATAATACTGAAACACTTATTTAAAAAATAGAATTGTTTCTACAATAGATTATGAAAATGGATAAAATATCATTAGTTTTTGTTGTTAAATTCCTAAGAAAAGATTACTGTTTCATTGTATCGTTATATATGAAATAGATTACTCTTCTATCACTGTATACGAAATAGTGATTACTGTTTTATTTTATTTTTTTCCTGTATCGAGAAGATGGTGTGATTATTGTAAATCTGAATTGAATGACTGAGTTTATGTACTTTGAGTTATATAATAGAAAAAAAAAAAGATTGGAAAGTGAGGATGTGACAGAGAATCAAAGTTAGATGCAGAAATGGCAGAAAAGAATTACTTAAATGTTGACACTCAACTTTACAATTAGCCACCCACTTCATTCAAAACCATGACCTCCTTTCTTTGCAACAAAAACACGCCAAACACGTCCTATATTCCCCCTCTCTGCTGTGAGTGCGATTCTCTGCATTCAATTCAACACGTGTTGCAATCTAAAGCAACATAGCAGAACCACTCCCACTGATCCAACGGAGATAAGTGCTGACCCACCAACTTCAATCCATTGTTTTACAACAATACATGTCCTCATGCTATAACCAAATGCAAGACATTAATTAAATTAAAATATTTTTTGAAAACTATTATTAGATAAAATAAAATAATTAAGAAAAAAAAAATTTCTACCAGTGACAAGAGAAATTAATTCATCTGCTATTACATGTAGTGTTTGGTTTTTAAATATTTAGTTATTTATTTGGATCCATCAATAATGTATCGGAGATCAATGCCCATTGTTTTTGGGCCCATCTCTGATCTAAATTCTAAACCAGCAGTTTGTACCCTTGCAGTTGAAAAAACACAAAGTAAGATATAGTAATTTTACTTTTATCTTTTTCTTAAACGAAGCAAGTAAACAAAGACATGCAGATCACTAGTAAAAAGACGAAATATTTGTTTTATCAATTTATACGTCAGGCGTGAGGATAATGTAAGCACGTTGTTTCTTGCCTGCTTTAATAACAGGATAAGGAAACGTGTGCAGAACATATAATCAGATTCAAGAATATAGATGAGCAAAAGTTTCAACTTAAAATATGGTTTTAAAGTTTAATTTCACAGTCAAATGATCTACCATTAGACTGTTATTTTACCAGATTAATTGTAGATATTTGCAAATTTTGCATTCAATTTGTACTGTGAGGCACGGACCAGTAATATATGACTAAATTGAAATATAAATAAGAATAGACTTTATTTTTAAATTTAATTTTATATGCATGAAGTACTTCTAATCACAATCTCAGAGGATGGACCACAATCCACTATAAAAATTTGGATAAAACTAATTTAATTTGCAACCTTATGAAAATACAAAGCAGTAATGTAGGAGTATTTTGGGAACAGCAAAAACATGAAGTATCAACCGACCCAAACCGAAAACAAGTGTCCGAGACTCTGGTTTCATTTGAAACCATCAAACTGCACCTGCCAAAGTCCTCTCTTTCTCTTTTTTCGAAAATAGTTTTTTTAAGTAAATGATTTATTTCTTCACCAAAACTCAGTATAAATATGTCACCAACATCAGCAGCTACTCAACCAAACACACTTCACTTATTCATCTGTTTTTATCAACACTTGTTCCATTCTTAGCTTTTGTCCAACCAAATTTTGGAAGATGGCCAATAGAAACGTTGCTGCTAATTCTTCTTTTGAAAGAACTAGCTTGGCTTCCCTGGATCAAAAGTTGGCCTTGGCCAAGCGCTGTTCTCACGGTAATAATACATGCACAACTTTCTGCAAATTTCACCATTTCTGAATATTGTTTGGTTACATTTACACTTTTGTTTTGTGCGTAAACAGAGGGTGTGATGGCAGGAGCCAAGGCAGCTGTTGTTGCTACTATTGCCACTGCAATCCCAACTGTAACTATTACTTCCACCTTTTCAATTTCCTTTGTTTCATTCCATTATTTTTTAGACATAACGTTGTCATGAATCCTAATCTGTTTACATTTGTTTGATCTGCAGCTGGCTAGTGTGAAGATGCTACCTTGGGCAAAAGCGAATCTCAATCACACTGCTCAAGCTCTCATAATTTCCACAGGTAACCATTATCATCCTAGGATGCTCCAATTATCTCCTCGTAACAATTACTGTGGTTGTTGGAATTAGTGATCTAAGTAGCACATTGTGTAAACAGTGGCTGGAGCAGCATATTTCATAGTAGCAGACAAGACCGTTTTGGCAACTGCAAGAAAGAACTCCTTCAACCCACCCTCCAATCCATGAATTCCAAATCGACAACTTGGTTGTTGGATTCAGCTGCACTACTTTAATCGGGATATCGTAGCATTAACCCGATCATCCAAATCATCACATATGTATATGTATTTAGAAGTTACAATAAAAAAGGATTTGCATTACTTACAGTGAGAGAGCACTTATGTACCAAACATCACTTAATTATAAGACTGCAAATCAATGGCCTTTCTTCTATGCAAGTGCAATTATCTTGGTATTTAAAATCTTGGATATGGATTCACTTATAAATTGAACTTTCTTAAAATATATATGTATTCTCAATCGAGTTTATCACCTCATCCTTTAAAAATTATTTAGGAAGTAATATCCTAAAGGCTCTTTCAATAATTTTGTTCTTCTGCTATATTATTAATTAAGAGAGAATATTATTATTTAAAAAAAAATGTATTTTTTTTACACGATAAAATTAAGTTCCTTATTTCTTTAATTCATGTCAATATTGCATGCATTGATTAATCAACGTAAAATTGATAATAAATAATTAAGTAAAATGCTGAAAATAAATAATGATAAAATGTTTCAAAAACAAATAAGTGGTAAAGTTTATAAAATTAAAATGCTTAAATAATAAAATATGTAGTAAATTTTTTTATTCATTTATGTCAGATTAAAAAGTGATAAAGATAGATGAAAGATGGAGACAATAAGACAACATATATGAGGTCATAAGCATTGCTGATAAAATATGGCTTCTTCTGTTCTAACTGTCATCAGCACTGCAGATAAAGCCTGGATAAAGCATGGATTATAAGGAAGCATTAATCACGTGAAAGCATGATCATCTAAGAAAGTAAATGGAAACCAAACAACGGAATTAATCACGCAAAATTTAGGAGAAAGGAGGAACAGAATATAAAACTCAAAAACAAAATATTAACGTTATATAAGTCTCTTTTCTCTGGTTTATTTTAAATTTATAACTTAAAAGTTAAAGTTAAAAATAAAAAAGTAAAATTAAGCTCAAAATATTAATAAAAGGCTTGCAACCCAATTGTTGATTGAAACAAACGTATTTTTATCAAATACATTTCTCCGTGTATTTTAAATTCGTTTCCAGACCAACCTATTTATTATAAGTTGCTGTAATTTATAAAAATAAGTTATTTTTAACTTATTTATTAATAATTTATTTTTTCCTTACGTTAAAAGTTTGAATAAACATCTTGATAATATAACTTTTTATTAGAAAATTATTATTTCTTCTTAAAACAACTCATACAAACTCACATGAAGATTTGAATATGGATTATTGATTAATACATACACCCAAGAATGGTAATCACACTCCAATGGAATACTTACGGTGAACATTCTTACCATTTTAATTATTTTAACAACTAAGCAAGTGAATGGGACTCTCTAGCGGGTCTTTAGGCCTAAAAAATAAAAACGTATAATTTTATTTATTTATTTTAGTAATAATATTTTCTATTAAATTAATTATAAAATTATATTTTAAAAAAATATTTTAATTTTTTAGTATTAATATATTTTTATTAAATTAATTATACATTTTTTTAAGTTAAAATGACTTAAAAAATTTATGACTAATATATCTTTATTAAAATTACAATAAATATATTTTCTTTCGTAAAGTATTACATAAAATCGTAAAATTGAAAATGATATCTGATCAAAATTTTAATGTTATTTAATCCATGCTCTCTCAAAAATATTAATTTTAATACCTATTTTTTCAACAATATTAAAGTTTATTCAACTTCATAAACGAACTGCTGACATATAAGATGACATGTCTCTCTCATGTGATGTGTATAATCTTTATTTATTTAATAAAAAATTAATTTAAAAGAAATAAACCTAATTACAGTTGCACGGTGGACTCAACTTCTTCTCCTCCAACACAAAACACGTCCACCCATTTCCTTCCACTTCAATCACCTTCATCGATGTTTATAGTATTTTCTTTAATTTATTTATAATTTTTTTAATCTTTTATTTTTTATTTAAAAAATAAATAAAGAAAAATTATCAGGTGTCATGATGATTTATAATGTGACCGTGACAATGTGATATGACAATAACAATGATAATGTTAACAATGATAATGTTATGTGTAACTATCACACCATATATCATTATCTTAGTTTTAAGTTCATCACTATATTTTTATTTATTTTGATTTCGTTCCAAATTTTTTTAAATAAAATAATTACGTCTCTTTTCAAATTAAAATAAAACTTAATTTTAATATAAATGTTATATGATGTTTTTATTAAAATTAATATTTTTATTAAATATTTTTAATAAAATTAAGTTTATTTAAATATATATTTTATATTAAATTTTATTTTAAATTATTTTAAAGTGGTTAATAGAAATGAATATTATTAAAAAAATAAAAATTAATTTCAACTATGTTAAACTTAATTATCAATTTCATTTTATAAAATAAAAGAAAATTATCAATTTTTTTACTCTGTAAATTTTAAAATGTGTAAATTTTAATAATTTTTATATAAATGTTTGAATTATTTAAAAATAGAAATTTTATTAAATTTATTTAAATTTATATTTATATTAAATTTTATTTTAATCTCTTTTAAAGTGGTTAATAAAAAGTAATGTTATTAAAACAATAAAAAATAATTTTAACTAACAAATGTTAAATTTGTTTATCAATTTCATTTCATAAAATAAAATGAATTTATCTATTTTTTTTAATCTTTTAAACAATTGTAAAAGAAATGAAAGAAAATATATTGAGAATAAATTAATACTTTATAAAAAATACCCACAAACAAACCCTTATTTTCTTCTCATTTCACATACTATTTTCTCAAACAACCCCGTGTAAATTATCTTTAATCAGCTATATATTTGATAGTGTAAGGTAAGATCTAAGACCAGAGAACAGAGAAATAAATGCTTAATAAATTAAAGTCATCAACACTGAACACTTCAGAAGAGAAAGGGTAATAGTTTAAGATTTAATTTGCTGTGTATTACGATTATATTTGAGGCTATGCATTTTCAGGCCACTATATTAAAATATAGGAAACTAGAAAGTAACTATGTCATGTGGTGTGTTAATCAACATAGAATCACTTCAAATACGGAAAAGTTGAAATGATAGAACTCAGGTTGTTGGCTGTTTCAACTTTTACAATATTATATTTTAAGCAACTATTATACCTTTGGGTATATGTAAAATACGTTTCATTAATATTTTAATTTCATAAATAATTTTTAAATTAAGATAATAAAAAAAGTTCTAGAAAATAATTTCCTAAGTTTTTCTCTTTAAAATAAAAAACTTATCCCACTGTTTTCGAGAGTCCGACATCCAGAATTGTAGCACATGCGGGTCAACATGTGTGCAATCTAACTAAAGATGCCGATGTTTTCTTATTGCAACTTTAACAGAGATGAGTCCTAAGTTGAACCAACAAATTTTGCAGACGGTAATGTAAATAAAAGTATTCATGCGCCTTTTTAAAGAGAGGATTATAAAAAAGATAAAACATCAATCGAAATAAAAAAACCAAGTATAAGAGACTAATATTATTTCAAACTCAATTATGGATTTACGGATCTTCATCACGGTGTTCAGTTTTTTTAATTTTTAATTAATGTAAGATTTAAATTTATATTTGAAATTATTTAACATCTAAAACAATTAGAATCCGTCACTAAAAATAATTCATATACAAATTAAAAAATAGATAAATTATATAAAAACAATACATTAATTTATGAATAAATTAAATTTAGTGTATAAAAATAAATAGATTAAACATGTTTTTAATCATTAAATTTTGACGTGAATTTAAAATTTGTTCTCCTAAAATTTGATACAATTTGACATTCAAATTTTAAAAATAAATAAATATAATTTTTTAACTCAATTGTATTAATTCTTTTTAACACATGTCAAACATAGTTTAACAAATTTAAATGTCAATTTTAAACTTTATTTAACAAACTAAAAAGAGCTAACACTATAACTTTAAAGATTCCACCTTTCATTCTAAAATTTGAAATGTAAATAATATGTCAACATTTATAAAAAAAAACAAATTTCAAATTTAAAAAATAAAAAAATATTTAACCTAAAATAATTTGAATTTATAAAGAAACTTTATCCCATCTTTTATCTGTTTACTTTGTTTAAGGAGAAGGACTCCAGATGCAACTACAATACTTTATTAGCCTACCCTGAACATGTATCATGATATTGATTCCAATATCTGAGTGTTTGTAAAATATTTAGTTATTGGGATTGATGTACGAGAAATGCCCATGGTTTTTGTCCATCTTCAATTTAAACCACCACCCTTAAAAAGGGGCGGAGTAACAAATAGAGAGGATGTAGGTAAAAACTAAAAGGAGAGTGTAATTGTTTTTGGACTTTTCTGGAACCTGTGGATAAGAACACTACTTCACTCCTACTCCGCTGTATTAGAATAAGACACATGGTCATTCCCACAAAAACCCTCACATGCCCAAATTTGGATAAAGCATGAAAATAATTTAGGGACCAACAAAACATCAACAAACCGAAACCGAAGCTGTAGTGAAAAACCACTGTCTGAGACGATCGATTTCAATTGAAACCATCAAACTGCACACTACCCAATTCCTCTCCTTCACTTTTTTCGGAAATAGTTTTAAGCAAATGATTTATTTTCTTCACCAAAACTCAGTATAAATATGCTACCAACTTCAGCAGCTATTCAACCAAACATACTTCACTTATTCATCTGTTTTTACCAACACTTTCATTCTTAGCTTTTGTCCAACCAAATTTTGGAAGATGGCCAATAGAAATGTTGCTGCAAATTCTTCTTTTGAAAGGACAAGCTTGGCTTCCCTGGATCAAAAGTTGGCCTTGGCCAAGCGCTGTTCTCACGGTAATAATACATGCACAACTTTCTGTAAATTTCACCATTTCTGAATATTGTTTGGTTTTCATTTAATTTTTGTTTTGTGTGTAAACAGAGGGTGTGATGGCAGGAGCCAAGGCAGCTGTTGTTGCTACTATTGCCACTGCAATCCCAACTGTAACCATTACTTCCACCTTTTCAATTTCCTTTGTTTCATTCAATTATTTTTTAGACATAACGTTGTCATCAATCCTAATCTGTTTACATTTGTTTGATCTGCAGCTGGCTAGTGTGAAGATGCTACCCTGGGCAAAAGCAAATCTCAATCACTCTGCTCAAGCTCTCATAATTTCCACAGGTAACTATTATCATTCTAGGATGCTCCAATTATCTCCTCGTAACAATTACTGTGGTTGTTGGAATTAGTGATCTAAGTAGCACATTGTGTAAACAGTGGCTGGAGCAGCATATTTCATCGTAGCTGACAAGACTGTTTTGGCAACTGCAAGAAAGAACTCCTTCGACCCACCCTCCAACCAATGAATCCTAAATCTGACAACTTGGATATGGAATTCAGCTGCATTACATTGAACTATCTTAACTTCAACCTAATCACATGTATATGCATTTCAAATAAAGAAAGATTTGCATTTCAGATCAAGTATGTATCGATTATGAATGCAAATCATTGTCTTTCTTCTACCCAAGTACGTGTGTTATCTACCATTCATCAGGTAGACAAAGTTTCCTCACCACTCATTGCGTGAACAAAACCCGTCTGTGAAAAATGGTGAAGATTATTTTATTTTCCTAAAAAATTAGATTTAAAGTGACACATTGAATTAAGATAACAAATTTAACAATACACAAATCAAACCAAGAAGAGGAGCTGCTAAAGGCAATAACATAAAAGAGATAATCCGTTTAAAACAGGACCCAGCATAATTAATAAACATAAAATAATTAATTATATATTAAATAAATTTTAATTTCAATAATTATTAATATAATTTTATTTTAGTTAAAAAATGTTCATAAATGTTACAAAATTATAATTTATAATTTATTTGATGCACAACAAAAAATTAAATAATAAAATAATTTTAATATTGTTATAATGTTTCTCTTTTTCTCTTTTCAATTGTTTGCCTATATTATTCTAACGTTCTTAAAAATTAAAATATAACTAAACATAAAAAAAATAAACATAAAAAACAGAAAAAATAATTTTATCTTTAAATAATCTGTTATATGATTTTATATTACTTTAATTATTAAAGTTAATTATTTCATATCTCAAACAAAATATAATGAAATCAATGATGATCATTAATTATATAGTAAATAGTGTCATTAGATTAACATTATCTTATTAGTAAGCCAGTTAAAGTCGATATAAGATTAAGATAAAACATATTCATATAATTGTGAGATCATGGATTTTATTTTTAATACAAACACATGTCCATAAAATTAAAATTAATTCATTATTAATACTTATTTAAATTTAATGGTGATGCTTCGGTGTTTTGATTTTGTTTTCCAATAAGTAGGGGTGGCAATGCGGGCCGGCCCGCCCCGTTTAGGCCCACCCCGCATAAGGCCCGCACATTGTGGGTCGGCCCGCCTCGCCCTGCATTTTATGCGGGTCGCATACTCTGGCCCACCCCGCATATACGTTGGCCTGCGGGTCCGCGGGGCGGCCCGCTTTTTTTTTTTTTTAATTTTTTAATTTATTTTTTTTTATGATAAAACTTTCGATGTTTAAAAATTGGGAAACTTTAAGAAGTTCACAAAATTAAGTAAAGACTTTGGGGAATTAGATAATAAATTGATAATTCAACATTTTCATCATATTCATACTATGACATACACAATGTATTCTTTAAATTTTAGCACATTAAAAGTTACATAATACTTGTCTTTTTCAGTTATACAAGAATTTGAAATGTTAATGCAAGAGTC
>Ga0099822_1004159_pt1 | contig 18762 bp, 14 predicted proteins | sample CowpeawhiteBW_FD_76839 | JGI IMG/M metagenome (GOLD analysis project Ga0099822, IMG submission 76839) | Root nodule microbial communities of legume samples collected from California USA - Cow pea white BW | ecosystem: Host-associated > Plants > Roots > Nodule | place: USA: California | collected...
ACAAGGCTTGATCAACACGTGAAACATCAAATCTCCATATCTTCATCAATGTAAGCATGGTTCCAACATGTTCCAAGGCAATGACTTCAAGTACCTTCATCAAATCTTCAAGCACCAAATCATCCAGACTATTTGTGCCAACAATACTCATTCACCACATCAAATCCTAATGTACACATATTCAAAACATGCTTAAATAAGCGTAAAGACATCCAAACAGTAAAATACAGTCCAAATCATTGTGTTTCAGCAGAGAACATGTCATTCACTTGTCCACACCAAAGTTCACGTCACAAGGAAGTGTATGCACCCATTCACTTTCTGAATTTCCAAGGGAAGTGTTTAACCTCTGCATTTGTTGTATCATTGTGTTTCAGCAAAGAACATGTCATTCATTTCCTATAAACATGCACTGACCAGTGCAAAAAAGGAATGTCAAATTGCTATTCTGCCACTTAAGTTCCTAATTAGATTAGCTTAGTTAGTTAATATAGTTAGTGTAGTTTTTAGATAATTAAGGCAGTGGTAGTTACCTTAATTAGCTAGTAAAATAGGTCAATTTCATGTATATAAGCATTGTTATGGAGCTTGTTGAACACACTCTTACTTCAACACTTTCGCACTTAACAGTTTCAGCATTTCCTTCAACTTTCCTTTGTGTGGAAGCTTAAGGTGATCAATGTTTGCATAGTAAGATTGGTGCCTTAAATTTCTGCACTTTCCACTATAGATATTTCATTTATCCATTCACTTTTCTATTTAATTTTTCTATCTCCATCTATATTCATGTTTCCACTTGTGTTTAGTGTAGAAATACATTAATTTAAGAAGATACCCAGTTGTCTGGCAGGGGTTTCAACTCTGGAGTACTGGATGCTAGCTGAATATCAGGAACCAGAGGGGAGGGAGAAATGGGTTCCACAACCTGTACCTCAGCATAATAATCAGATGCATATGTACTTCCTGCAACATGGTTAGTGCAATCTCATTGTATAACATCAAAGTCAATAGGTACAACATCCAACAGAGGTATGTTCACCTCTACCTTCATGAATGTTTCTAAGATCTCCCTGTCAACCTCTTTCATCTTTTTGCTTGGAATGGCTCTTAGAGGGAAAGGAAGAGGTATGGAAAGTGCAGCAGTAGAGGTGGAAGGCGTAGAAGTCACACCAGATGTGGAAGGACCAGTTGCATGAGCATCACGCTTTCTCTGAAGTGTAGCAGCAGGGTTAACTTCCTTTGGAGGGGTAGTCTCAGGAGTGGGAACTTCAATGTTTTTCCCAGACCTCAATGTGATGGCACTCACGTTTCTCGAGTTCTTCACTGTTTGTGATGCCCTTTTATGAAATTATGTGCCCCAATATTATGCCTTGTTCTACCATGAAATGACATTTCTCAAAATTGAGAACAAGGTTAGATTGGATGCACCTATTTAAAACTCTGTCCAAACTATCCAAACACGCATCAAAAGAGGATCCATATACACTAAAGTCGTCCACAAACACCTCTATGCATTTTTCAAGAAAATCACTAAAAATGCTAAGGATGCCCCGCTGGAATGTGCCAGGGGCATTGCATAGGCCAAACGGCATCCTCCTATAGGCAAAAGTGTTAAAGGGGCAGGTGAATGTGGTTTTCTATTAGTCCTCAGGTGCAATGTGAATTTGAAAGTAACCAGAAAACCCATCAAGAAGGCAATAGTGGGACTTACCTACCAAGCGCTCAAGCATCTGATCAATAAAAGGCAGGGGGAAGTTGTATTTCCTGGTTTCTTGATTTAGCCTTCTGTAGTCAATGCAAACTCTCCAACTGTTTTGCACCCTTGTTGGAATCAGCTCTTCTTTTTCGTTCTTGACTACAGTGAGGCCTCTCTTTTTGGGGACAACATGGATGGGGCTGACCCACTGATTGTCAGAAATGCGGTAGATGATCCCAACTTGTAAAACCTTGGTCACCTCCTTCTTGACAACATCTGAGATGACAAGGTTGAGTCGCCTCTGTGGCTGTCTCACTAGCTTTGCTCCATCTTCCGACAATATCCTGTGCATTCATGTTGATGGGCTAATACTAGGAATGTCAGCCAATTTCCATCCCATTGCCTTCTTGTGATTTTTCAAAACATGCAACAACATCTACTCTTGTTCAGTAGTGAGGGGGGTGGAAATGATGAGAAGCAGTTTGTCCTCCTCCTCTAAGTAGACATACTTGAGGTTGTTTGGTAGGGGTTTCAACTCTGGAGTACTAGATGTTAGCTGAATATCAGGAACCAGAGGGGAGGGAGAAATGGGTTCCACAACCTGTACCTCAGCATAATAAACATATGCATATGTACTTCCTGCAACATGGTTAGTGCAATCTCATTGTATAACATCAAAGTCAATAGGTACAACATCCAGAGAGTCAAACTCAGTAGATTCAACATTATCCACATCATATTCAGCATCATCAGAATCAGAATCAGAATCAAGAACATCAATGCAAGAAAATTCAGATAACTCAAACACAGATGAATGTTTTAATGCATGCAAAGAGCAAAAATCAGAAATAATTCCATCAACAACATCATCAAGAATATCAACATGAAAAACAGAGTGATCCTCAAAAGGATGTTTCATGTCATCCAGAATGTTAAATCGCACAACAATATCATCAAACTCTATGGACAAAGTACCTGCATGGACATCAATTTTGGTTCATGCAGTTTTCAAAAATGGCTTGCCTAAAATGATTGGTGCAGAACCATGTGAAAATCCCTCTTCCATATCAAGAACGTAAAAATCAGCAGGGAAAATCAACTAACCAACACAAACCAAAACATCATCATCAACCAAACCTGCAGGGTGGGCAACACATCTATTTGCCAACTAAATTACCACACCCGTAGGTTGCAGGGGTCCAAGAGAAAGAGATTTAAAAATAGACAGAGGCATTACATTTATGGAAGCACCAAGATCATGCATTGAATTTTCAAATTTATTGTTACCTATTATGTAAGGTACACAAAATGTACCTGGGTCCTTGCACTTCTCAGGAATTTGAGGAATAGATTTACCTATCAATGCTAACACATTTCTCCCCATGCTGATCTTTTTGTTTCCCTTTAGCCTCCTCTTGTGCGTGCATAGCTCCTTCAAAAACTTTGCATATATGGGAATCTGTTTAATGGCATCCAATAGAGGTATGTTCACCTCTACCTTCCTGAATGTTTCTAAGATCTCCCTGTCAACCTCTTCCATCTTTTTCCTTGGAATGGCTCTTAGAGGGAAAGGAAGAGGTATGGAAAGTGCAGCAGTAGAGGTGGAAGGCGTAGAAGTCACACCAGATGTGGAAGGACCAGTTGCATGAGCATCACGCTTTCTCTAAAGTGTAGCAGCAGGGTTAACTTCCTTTGGAGGTGTAGTCTCAGGAGTGGGAACTTCAATGTTCTTCCCAGACCTCAATGTGATGGCACTCACGTTTCTCGAGTTCTTCACTGTCTGTGATGGCAACTTGTCAGAATTTTGAGCCTGTGACTAGTTTAGTTGAGTGGCCATCTGCCCCATTTGATTTGTCAAGGTCTGGATTGAGGCCCTAGTCTCCTACTAGAATTGCATATTTTGAAGGTTCATCATCCGGACCAACTCCCCCAATGAAGTAGAAGAAGAAGGTGCAGGTGTTGTAACATGAGTTCAACATCCTTTTGCAGTAGGTTGGACAGTGGGAGGGCCTTTTTGCTGATGTCTTGAATGAAGCGCCTGTAAAACCTTGCATGGCCAAGAAAAGAACGAACCTCTCGCACAGAAGAGGGGTAAGGCAATTGTGAAATAATTGAAATCTTGGCAGCGTCAACTTGAATGCCCTTTTTTGAAATTATGTGCCCCAATATTATGCCTTGTTCTACCAAGAAATGACATTTCTCAAAATTGAGAACAAGGTTAGATTGGATACACCTATTTAAAACTCTGTCCAAACTATCCAAACATGCATCAAAAGAGGATCCATGTACAGTAAAGTCATCCATAAACACCTCTATGCATTTTTCAAGAAAATCACTAAAAATGCTAAGGATGCACCGCTGGAATGTGCCAGGGGCATGCATAGGCCAAACGACATCCTCTTATAGGCAAAAGTGCCAAAGGGGTAGGTGAATGTGGTTTTCTCTTAGTCCTTAGGTGCAATGTGAAGTTGAAAGTAACCAGAAAACCCATCAAGAAAGCAATAGTGGGACTTACCTGCCAAGCGCTCAAGCATCTGATCAATAAAAGGCAGGGGGAAGTGGTATTTCCTGGTTTCTTGATTTAGCCTTCTATAGTCAATGCAAACTCTCCAATTGTTTTGCACCCTTGTTGGAATCAGCTCTTCTTTTTCGTTCTTGACTACAGTGAGGTCTGTCTTTTTGGGGACAACATGGATGGGGCTGACCCACTGACTGTCAGAAATGGGGTAGATGATCCCAGCTTGTAGAAGCTTGGTCACCTTCTTCTTGACAAAATCTGAGATGACCCAAATGCATATAAAATAATAGTGATTCTGATAACCAGAGCAAAAGTTATGGTCCTTTGAAGTTTCACTAAAAATCAGTCCAAATTTTTTTTGAATCTCTCAACTCAGACCATACCAACTGCTCCAGCTACTTTTCCCATCAAATTCAATGTCTTAGAAGTGGGGGAAAAAATTTCAAGTCAAAACAAGCACCGTAGAGTGTTAAATGCCTCAATTCTACCTTGGTGTTCGTGATTGGGAGAGCTAGGAGTGAGAGGAGTATAGTGTTCTTCCTTAGATTAGACACGGTGTTGACAAAAAGAAGAAGATGGACATCTTCCTTCATTAAGAAGTTTTGATGATGGTGATGACTTATGAAGAAGTATAGAAGACTTAATGATGATGCATGGAAAAATGTTGAAAGGTTAAAAAATGCTTGGATTCAAGAGATACATTGAAAACTGAAGGATTTAGTGGTTCAGGTCTTGTAATTTGTGTATCTTATTTAAGATAGTTAAATTAGTATCTCAAAAGTCAAAAGGCAAAACCGAAGCAACATAGCACTAAGAGACTGTTTTAATAGATATCATGATTTCATAATATCTATGATTAGGCATATCAATATCTAAAGAAGTAATTAATTAGAATATAATAAAAATAAAAAAATAATACCAATAATTAAGAACAGATACATATCTTATATTATAAAAAAAAAATTGAAACAAATGTTTTTTATAACTAAAATTATTTTATTGAATAAAATTTAAATGAATGAATTACATAAAATTTAAAAGAATAATAAAATATCAATAATTAATAATAATACAAATTTTATACTATAAAAGAAATATAAATAATTTCTTTTGTAACTAAAATTATTTTTATTAAAAAGACTGAAATGAATGAATTAATTAATTCACATAAAAATTAAAAGAAAATAAAAAATGAATAATTAAGAGTGATAAAAAATCTTATACTATAAGAAAGAAAATTTGGGATAAAATTCTATCTCTAATTAAAATTAATTTTCTCAATTAATTTATTTAGTTAATTAAGTAATTACAAATAATTTAAAAAAATAATAAAATATAAATAATTATTAATAATAAAAAATTTAAAAAGAAAGAAAATTTGAATTAAGTAATTTTCTATAACTAAAATTATTTTTAGGGATAAATTTTAACTTAATTGATTAATTAGCTGACAAAAAAATTAAAAAATTAAAAAAAATTTTAATATTTAATAATAATAAAAATCTTATCCTATAAAAAAATTAAAATAGATGTTTTACAATAATTATAATTAGTTTTAAAAATAAAGGTGAATTAATTAATAAAAGAACATAAAAATTAAAAATTTAAATAATTTAAATAATTAATAGTGATAAAAAACTTTATGTTGTAAAAGAATGAATGAATTAATTAATATAAAATTACAAGAATAATAAAATATTTTTATTTGGTCCATTATTGATGAATTTATCAACGAATTTTAAGATATGTATTTGTCAATGGATTTTACCAACGAAAATATCCGCCAATAATTGAAATTTTAATATCTGTTTGTAAATTTTGTCGATAAATTAAATTTATCGACAAATTTATTTTCGTTGGTAAAATTTTGTCGTTAATTTTAGAAATTTTTGTAGTGCTCATAGATTTCAAGCGAGGTATCTTCATCTCTTGTGGCTTCATGAGAAGTATTTTGTAAGCCATAAAATTTCTTATATGTGACTGTGTTTGTGGTTTATTTTAGTGATTGAGTTGATCTCATTTTTCAGAAATTAACAACTAGATGTAGTGTCTTTTGATATGAACTAGTATAAATACCTTGCCCAGATTTTCTCTTCCCTACTCTCTTTGCTTTAATTGAACTTTCATATTAAAAGGGAAAAATTTTAAAAGCACCATTTTTATTAATAACCTATCTCACCCTCCATCTTGGTTTTCGTCCACACGTGAAACAATCCACTACACAATTTCTAATACATGGTGTTGTTGGCGACGAGGCATGATAGTTATATGTGTGGTTGTATCTAAGAGATATGGATGAAAATGAATGTTTACAAATGTAGTATTTATAGATGAACAGGTTAAATGCATAATCAATTAGTTGAATTGTACACATTTATTTCATTAATTCTGTTTAGGTTATCAAAATAGAGTAAATACATCAGATTTCAGAATCAAATTAAAGTATTATGTTTCCAATGATTTTTCATGAGAAGATCAATAAGTTTAGATCATGTGAGGTGCATACAAATTGGAATCACGCAACACATATGCTTTGTGGTCAATGCATTCAAAAAAGCAACAAATAGCTGATGCAATAGCTTTTAAAAGCAATTTGTACTTGATCATGTGAACATTGCTTTGACCCAATCAACTTTTGAATATATTTTAATCAAATATTTATCTTTTAAGTGAAATCAACACATAATCTGGTTTAGTGAAATCAACACATAAAATGGTAAAACAATAGATTAAAAGATGTGTCAGATTATGTTTCTAGTATACAACGACTTTTTAAGTGAAATCAATGCATAGATTTATAAAATCAACAAACTAAAAGACGTGATTGGTTATCTTTTTTGCATACAGTGACTATTTAAGTGAAATCAATGCATAAAATTGTAAAATCAACAGATTAAAGGATGGTTAAAATTATGTTTGCTTCATACAATGACAATTTAACTGAAATCAATGGCTAGAATTATAAAATCAATAGACCAACTATGACAATTTACATTTTATGCACACATTATCTTATTTAAATGAAATTAATGCATGGATTTAAAAGATTAACATGTTAAAAACACATCAGATTACCTTTTAAATACCATATTACATTTTAAATACCTAATATGCCCAGTTCAGTTATGAGCTTGTTAAATCTATCACGAGCTAATGGTTGTGTGAACAAATCAGCTAATTGATTTTAAGTTTTAAGAAACTTATTCTTACAATTACCTTTTTGTACATGATCTCTAATGAAGTGATGTCTTATCTCAATATGCTTGGTTTTAGAGTGCTATATTGGATTCTTAGTTATATTGATTGCACAAGTGTTATCACAATTCAAGGGTACCTTATCCAACTTGACTCCATAATCCAATAGTTGATGTTTTAGCCAAAGGATTTGAGAACAACCATGACCAACTACTATGTATTCTACTTCAACTGTGGAGAGTGCCATGCAAGCTTACTTCTTGCTATTCCATGATATCAAGCTTGAGCCAAGTAAGTGACATGTTCCACTTATGCCTTTCCTATCCAATTTGCATCCTATATAGTTAAAATCTGAAAAACCACTAAGAGTTATCTTAGAATCACTTGGATACCACAATCCAACATTGATTGTCACTTTAAGATACTTGAGAATCCTCTTTGCAGCTTTGTAATGTGGCTATTTTACATTGGATTGAAATCTTGCACACAAGCATACATTAAACTGAATATCTGACCTACTTGTTGTTAGATAGAGCAAAGAACTAATCAACCCTCTATATTTGGTTGAGTTAACTTGTTGCCCGACCTCATCTGAATCCATGATACAATATGTAGCAATTGGAGTGGCAACTTCTTTGCAATTCTCCATTTCAAACTTTTTCAGCAGATCAAAACAATATTTTGACTGGCTTAAAAATGTTCCTTGCTTGAGTAGTTTGACTTGTAGCCCTAGAAAGTAGGTTATCTCACTAATCATATACATTTCAAATTCACCTTAGATAGTTGCAACAAACTCTTCATACATAGAGTTATTAATTGAGCCAAAGATAATATCATCAACATACATTTGAACAAGTATAACATCACTTTCAAGTTTTCTAATGAAGAATGTTTTATCAACAACACCTTTATCATATCCTATTTATGAAAGAAAATTGCTTAGCCTTTCATAACACTCTCGTGGTGCTTGTTTCAAACCATATAAGGCCTTTTTCAATTTGAAAACATGATTAGGATATAGGTGATCTTCAAAGCAAGGAGGTTGTGATACATACACTTCTTCATTTAATAAACCATTCAAGAATGTCTTTTTCACATTCATTTGAGACAATTTAAAATTACACATGCAAGCATATGCCAATAGTAATCTCACAGCTTCTAGCCTAGCTATAGGTTCATATTTTTCATTAAAATCAATGCCTTCCTCTTGATTATAACCTTTAGCAACTAGCCTAGCTTTGTTTCTAACTATGTTACCATCTTCATCCACTTTATTTCTAAACACCCATTTACTACCAATTATATTTATGTCATCACTTCTAGGAACTAGAGACCACATATCATTTCTTGTGAATTGATTTAGTTCATCTTAAATAGCATTAACCCAATTACTATCACTTAAAGCATCATTCCCATTCTTAGGTTCAATTTGAGACACAAATGCACCATGTTTACAATAAGTAAGTTTGCGTCTAGTGGATACTCCCTAATTAATATCACTAATGATGTTGTCCTTTGATATCCATTTAGGTTCAATCCACATCTTAGATAGGTTGGTGTGAACTATTGTTTTAGCCCACTATTTTTCCTTTTCAGCCGATTGATTTACTGTTCCAGATTGCCTCTCCAAGAGCATATCTTCATCATCTACATTCATTGACACTTGATCTTAAAATTTAGGGTTAGTTTCATCAAATACCACATGCATAGACTTTGCAACAGCCATTAACCTTTTGATTATATACTTTATATGCATGACTATGTGTAGTGTCACAACTCAAATCGCGACGGGACGGCGAACCATAAATAAAATTTGCAAAAACAGAGTTTGGAGTCGCCACCATAGTTTATTCTGGAAAACTACGGAAAAAACAGAAAGATAAGACAAGGTCTGCTAAAAAACAAGATTTTGGGTCCGAGAGTCGGTTACGCGTGGGGCAGGTATTAGCACCCCACATCGTCCGTCCTAAGACGATACCTTTAATTAAATATGCAAAAAGATGTGGTTTTCAAAATATTTAATTTTCCCCATAAGTAACAATAAATGGATGTATAAAAGAAACAAAAATATTCTTTTTTGGTTTTTTTGGGTCTGACGAGGATTAATCCTCGCTCCTACATATCTCCATGTTAATGCAGTATCAAGGTTACGTAGTTCTTTAAGAAAAAAACTATTCGGAAAACTATTTGGAACATTATTTGACTTTTTTTGATATTTTTGAAAATATTTTTATTTAAATTTTTTTCATATTTTAAATTATTTTAAAATTGGTATAATGCGATTCGAGCGGCTGAACAAACACTCAAGAAATTAAACAGGGAAAACATTTTTTATTTTAGTTTTTTATATATATTATTTTTTTATATGTTCTGAAGAAAAAAAGAATTTTGAAAATTTGTGTTAGACAAACACTAAAGAATTGAGGAAAACTATATTTTGTAATAATTTTTAGAATAAGATAATCAATCAAGATCAGTAATATTGATTTTAATCGTTAACAAATGAGAGCACAAAAATCAATCCCAATTAGTAATATTGATTCTAATTATATGAAGAGATATTGCTTTTAATTATTAGAATCATATCACTAATTTCTCTATCAGAATAAAGGTAGAAGATATGTTGAGTTGTTGGGCTCGTGAAGAGGAGTGTGATAACAAAATAGGCTCTTCTTTTTTTTTTCTTTTTTTGTCTAAAATTAAAGTTTGAAAAATCTTTGAAGAATTTTTTTTTCACATTTTCTTTATTTTTATACTTTTTATACTTTTTTTAGAACATTAATTTATTCACCCTGACGAAATTGGATGTTGACATATAGCATAACCAAGAAATATACCTTCATCCAATTTAGCTTCAAACTTGTCAAGTTGTTGTTTTCCATTATTTAAAATGAAGCATTCATACATTTGACAAACTCAAAAGGGGTTTTCTTTAAAATAGGCCTAATCAACACACGATTTAATACATAGCAACCTATGTTGACTGCATCAGCCCAAAAGTACTTTTTGAAGTTTCGTTTACATTGGTTCTAAGAAGTTATTCAAGTGATCTATTATTGTTGGCACAAACAAGCTTGAAGCAAAGAATTGATAAAGCCAAGTGCATGAAGATCACATGTGTTTGATGAAGATTGATGAAGATCCACTTGAAGACTGTGTTTCTAGTGTATTAAATATGGAAATAATATGTTAAATGTAATGTTTTGGTGTTATATCATGTTGGTAGGCTATATGACATAGGTTAGATGTCTTGTTAGTCTTAGTGTGTCTCTTTTAATATGTCAAAATGGGTTTTAACAGGTTAAAAGGCTTGCAGTATATAGTTTTTAGTACGAATGTATTTAGTCATTTGAATAATTTTTCAATCGAATGACTTCACTTAAGTCTAGTGAAATCAGCTGACTGTACGGAAAATTCAATCGACTGATTTCACTTAAACTATACTATAAATGTTGTGTTTCCGAGAGTAGAGCTAACTTTTTTAGTTTCTGAGAGAGAAATCTTGTCATTCTTCTCAGTAATACACACCTGCAACGTGACGTTTGAAGATCTTGGTAAATCTTGGAGGCATTTAGGCTTATGAGTAGTTTGAAGAACACATGTATGGTTGGCTAGGGAGAGCCATCATCAGGTTTGGATGTTCTTGTGTCTCTGGTTGTTTGCCTGATGTGATTTCAAGTCTGTAAGTGTGATTCTTGCATGGTAGTTGTCTAGATTTTTTGTGTGAGTAAAAAATCTCACGAGGTTCTTTGTTCAAAAGTCTAATATTGGAGTTTGATTTGTAAAACTTTTGAATATAATGGAAACTAGGCTCAAGTTGTCTTGGTAAACTAGATGTAGCTTTGTGCAATTCTCTTTCCCTCATCTCACTTACTCTAAATCACTTCAAAAACTCAAGAAAATCAAGCAATCCACTTTTTGTTGTGTTTTAATGCATTCTTGTGTAATCTGAGGTGGTATAATAGTTAGATTTATTGATTGGAACAAGTCTTGTATGTAAAAGATTGTTGTTTGAGTTAAATCTGCGAATTTTGCATAAATTCCCAATATTTTAGCCAATTGATTTGTCATTTTAATCAACTATTTTCTGGCTCAAGAACAAATCAGTCTGGTATTTTATTTTTTGACTGATTGAAAGTGTATTGGTCTGTAGCTTTACATTCTAACTTTCCAGTCTATTTAATTCAATTGAAAAGAGTTTTAAGCTTTCGAAAAAGTTTTAAATAGCCAATTCAACCCCCTCTTCTTGGCTTAAATTACCATTTCAAACCTACAATAATTTCTTTCAAATACTATATTTTTTTATGTTCCCACCAAATTAAATATTGTTAATGAAATAAATGTGTACAATTTCCTCCCTTAGGCTTTAAATTTTTAGTCATTTTCCCTTGTGAAATTCTACAACAAGGTAAATTGATAAGAAACTAGAAACTCTGAAAAACACTTAGTTTTGGAAGTATAAATAGCACAAAAGATGTGTAGATATAAAAGTCTTGTCATTTTCGACGGAGACATAGGAAAGTTTGAAAGGAAGTATGGCAATATAAATTTCTCACCACCAAATTATGCTTAATCCACTATATGTTTCTTCTTATTGGGAGGCTTCATAGTTTTTTATTGCTTAGCTTGAGAGTTATACTATCTTAGTGCCTTGAGAACATTATGTAGTTTATCTTATTGAATTCGCAAATATTACTATTTTTTTCAGAGGTACATTTACATGACTTTCTTCTAGAGTTCTTGTCTTATTGTCTTTCTTGACAATGTGTTTCCTTGTACGAATTCTAAGCTCAAATGTTTCTTATCAATCGAAAATATTATTTATGTTCCACTGCCTACTTTTTAGGACATTGTCTTCTCAAAGAAACTTAATGATCTCATATTCATACTTTAGCACATTGGTAAGGTGGTGCTAAGAAGACCATTGGTAATCAAAGTGGAAGCTATAGCAATTGCGTTTAAAGCAAGGAAACTAGGTTATGGGAGTTTTACGCGTTAATTGTATGTTTAATTTTGATTGTCATGCTAAATAGAGTAACCTTACGTGTTACCTTTATTTTAAATTCGATTGGCATGCTAAATAAAGTAATTTCATGCATTGATTATTTTAAGTCTGATTGGCATGCTAAGTATCGTATGATTATGTATGAATTGTTTTATTCTAATTAAAGTTGTGGTTCTGGGAAATTTCAAGAAATTTTCTGGTCAGCGATGAACTGCCGCCAAACGATTCTTTCCTCTTTTAGGCAATTTAGGGTTCCTATAGAGGAACCACCTGCCAGATATAATGTAAACAGATATAGTGTAAAATAGTCTGTTGGACCATGGTTGACCAAATCTTTGCCCAAAGTTGGCTGGTTGACCAGTGCTGACTCTTTGACTGTCCAACGAGAGGTTGCCACGTGTCAGAGCAGTCTCTCTCCCAAATCAGAATTCATTTCCGCAATTAGGGTTTGGCTGTCGTGAAGGTTACCGCAAGGTGCGTTTCGCAGATCCGAGGGTGGCCACTATTTTTTGATGGAGGACGTGTTCGAAGGTGCGTTTCTCTGTTGTTGCGATATGGACGGCACGAGGCATGCATCCTAGTTGCAATGGTGGTTCCGACAAGAGGCTGAACGGAGAAAATGGTGGTGTGATGACGATGCGACAAAGCTCTGCGTTGGCCGTTGCAGGTCTCGCGAGCATTTTCGATGGAGAAATGGTGCATCTCGATGTGGTGCGACACTGGTGCAGCCATTGTGGTTCCGACATGAGCACGACGATGGCGCAGGTGCAAGCGCGATTGTAGTGGTTTCGCGTGGTGGACGGCGTCGAGTTTGCCGGCTCACGCGCGAGGATGGAAAGTGTTGGTGCGGGTGCTGTCGAAGATGCTAGACTGTTCCAACGAGCTCGAATGGTGCGACCATGGAGGTTCCGACAATGGAGCGAGTGGAGAAGAAGGAGGCACGATGAAGAAGACGCGGTGGTTGGTTCACGGTGGCGCGAGAGATGCAGGTTCGAGCCGTTGGCCACGCGACGATAACTGTGGTTTCTAACGACGGTGCGTCGGGGGCTTCGTCTGGCGAGCTACAACGGGAATCGAACATGGATGGGCGGCCATGGAAGATGACGACTGCGGAGTGTGACGGCTGCAGAGTGGGTTGGTGCGGAAGAGAGAGAATCAGAGATTAGGGTTAGGGTTTGTGTTGGGAAAGAGATGGTGACGTGGCAAACATTGATTGGTGATTTGAGTTAGTAGAGGATTGATGATGTGGCAATCTGTCATTGGTTAACTTAGTAAGTGGAGGATTGCCACGTGGCAAAATCTGTGGACTAGAGTTTAAGTGACATTAAGGGTGTAGTTTAGTAAAAAGGAGGGGTGCAGAACAAAAAGTGAAAGTTAAATTCAGAAGGGGGTGTAAACCTGAAAACAGGGGGTGCAATTAGCTCTAGAAATGTTTTTTTTAGAAATAGATATTCCAATTGGAAAAAAGGGGGTGTGAACATGAGAATTGGGGGTGCATTCAGTACCTAAACTATTTCTCTCCAAAATTCCTATTTTGGTACTTAATTTATGAATTAAAATATTCATTATTTACACTCTTAAAGACCTAAATTAAATTACAGTTGCATTATTAAACTCAAGAATATCCCATAATGTTAAGCGCAAAAATAATGTTAAATTCCCAAAATTTTAATTATTGAATGGGAGCCAAGGTTCGACTCATCATACCTTCCAGGCGGTTTGGAAGCGGGCAATGCCTGGCGGTACGTGTCCCCTACCAGGCAATTTTACTGCAGCAGTATTGGTGTTGTTGATTCTGCAGGCGTGATCTATAAAGCTTTAGTGACGCCTTAAAGGTCGACTTATTGGTATTCCTTGAGTTGAGCTCGGAACGTATCCCTTGAGTTGAGCTCGGGATAGGGGTTAAGCATGTGGCATTCCTCGAATTGAGCTAGGAATGACATCCCTCGAGTTGGGCTCGGGATGGCGGTTGAACACGAGGAACCCTTGAGTTGAGCTCGGGTTGGCGAGTGTTGTCAGTGTGAGTGTGATGGTTTTGGTTTTACTTACATCTTGCTTGTTGTTGATTATGTTTCAAAATGGGTGGAAGCCAAAGCCATTAGAACTAATGATGCTCGAGTTGTTGTGGACTTTGTTAGGTCTCACATATTTTGCAGGTTTGGAGTTCCTAAAGCTATCATTAGTGACCAGGGCACCCATTTTTGTGATAGATCCATGGGGGTTTTGTTTCAAAAGTATGGGGTTATGCACAAGCTTCCTACACCATATCACCCTCAAACTAATGGGCAAGCCAGGATCTCAAATAGAGAAATCAAGAGGATCTTGGAGAAGATTGTGCAGCCCAACAAGAAGGATTGGAGCAATAGACTTGAGGACACTCTTTGGGCTCATAGGACTACTTACAAGGCACCTATAGGGATGTCTCCTTATCTGGTTGTCTTTAGTAAGCCATGCCACCTTCCAGTGGAGATAGAGCATCGATCCTACTAGGCTGTCAAGTGATGCAACTTCTCACTTGATCAAGCTGGAGAGGAAAGGAAGCTATAGTTGAACGAGTTAGATGAGATCCATCTAGAGACATATTAGAACTCTATGTTCTACAAGGAGAAGACCAAGAGATTCTATGATAGCTCCATAGCTAGAAAGAAGTTTGTTGTTGGTTAGCAAGTGTTATTGTATAAGAGCTTTTGCCCTTTTATTGGACTTGGACTCATGGAGGGTAAGTTGTGGTCAAAGTGGATTTGCCCTTTTGTTGTCACTAATGTTTATCCTTATGGTGCAATTGAAATCAAAAGTCAGTCCACCAATAAGAGCTTCAAAGTGAATGGGCATCGCCTGAAGCCATTCCTCAGCAACCCTAACTTGGTGGATATTGTTGTGGAGGAAACTTCCCTGTTTGACCCTACTTTTGTTTAACCATGATTCATGGAGTTTTCTTTCTCCTTATTTACTTTTATTGCACTTGTCCAGGTTTGTCTGTTGTTGTTTCCTTTTTGTTAATTTGTGTTAATTTGTGTTATGTTTTTGTTTTCTGTTTGCAGCACTCACTTCACTTTTGGAGGATGAGTTGTCGGTTATTCTGTGGACTGATATCCTTGCTTTATCTTTGAATGCCAAGTTGATTTTGGAATTGTTTTACCCTGTGTGAGAATTTGAGCCACTCTTTGTTCTTTGTTGTGTGATATATGCCTCTTGAATGCTTGCATAGTGGCCTTGGCCTGACTCTTTCTGATGCTTTTCTGATTCACATGCATGTTGGGATATGATTTAGGCAATTTTGTTATGTGAGCCTATAGCCAGATGAGCCTACCTTGAATTGTTTCCTTTGATAACCTTTTTTTTTAGCCTAGATATCCTTTTTCATTGATTTATAGCTCATTACAAGCCCTTAGCCTGAAAAACCATGATTATTCCTGCCTTAGGAAATTTTGAAGCCTTGGAATTGTTTTGGGAATGGGTGCTCAATAAAGTGTGGTCGCGCACAACAAGTGTGGTTGTGCACGCACTTGTTATTGGTTCTTGGAATTGCTCATTTGTATACCCAGGTGGGTTTTCAAAATTGTTGTTTCTCTGCATGTTCTTTGTGTAAAAAAGAAGAAGAGAGAAAACAAAAAGAAAAGAAAAGAAAAGAAAAGAAAGAAAAGAAATAAAAGGAGTTTGGATTTGAGCATTGTGTGAGAATCGAATTTGGAAGTGTTGGTGTTTGGGATTACTTTCATGCTTGATTAAGACTTATTCCCCATTGCTTCTCTATTTCCTTTGTTGCTTAACTACTTATCCATATGTTTCACACCTTGTCCTCAACCCCATTACAACCTTGAAAAGTCCTTCTGATCTTGACCTGCATGTGTTTTGATTTGGTTGTTGGTTCTAGAGGCTTGCCAAGTGTGTTGATGTTTATTTTTCAGGAGTGCTTTGAGAGTAAACAGTAGCCTATAGATTTGAGTGATACAGTGCGTATTTCGTGAGGTTATGTTGCTTTCAATTCTCTTAAGATGAACTGAGTACATGACATGTTTTGAATTGCTTGGATGATGTTCATGGATACCTTGCAGCTTTGAATCCTTCTGTGTTGGATGTGTTTCCATTCGTCTGTGTCGAGTCTGTTTGTCTTGTATCTTTGTGTCTTTTTGCCTCTCTTGTTATATTTGTGATGTCCTTGCTTTGTTTTACTCTTTAATTTTGCCCAAGAGTGCAAAAGGTAAGTGTGGTCGATTTTGATGAGTCATTATTTTCCTCCATTCCACTAGCCTTTCTGTACTCATTTGATAGTTGTTTAGTGCTTAATTGTTCATCTTTAGTGTGTTTTCATCTGTTGGGCTTTATTGGGCCATTATTCCGAATTTGGACTAATTTCACATTATTTGGCCTAATTTTTGTATTTAATTATTTTTCAATATTTGGGTGAAGCAATTTTGGAGTATGGACATTAATATTCAGTTGAAGAGAGTTGCCACATCATTGCCACATCATTTCCACGTCATCTGAGTGAATGGGCCAACATTTGAGGCCAGTAGTGGCATTTTTGTAATTCTGCAACCCATAATGACAATTTTGTAAATATGAGTGGGAGGTTGGATGTGACCACGAAATTAGGTCTCTTTCCAGGCAACCAGCTACACACTTTTCTTCTCCATTCTCTCCAACCTCCATTTTTTATGTTTTTAAGCTTTGGAAAGTGACCCATGGAGGCACAAGCTGATTTTTCACGTTTTCCATTCGTTTTTGACATTTTATGACTCTTAGACAGCACCTAGTGTATTCACGTTTTCTGCACCTTGTGTAAGATTTATATTGAAACATTTAAGGATTTTTTGGTTGTTTTTGTTGTTCCTTTGTTATTCCTTGCTCATTTTCGTTTGCTGCACCATTTTAAGCTTTCAGCACTAATTTGAACTCATTTGAATGGCTAAATTTGAATTTTTGTTGAACCTTAACCCTAACTCGAATTTTATGAGCTACTAACTTTCGTATGCATTGATTCCTTGCAAAGAATGAGATGAAACCTTGAGATTAATGTTTTGTTCAATGAGTTTTGTTGTTTCTTCGTTGTGGATTTGCATTTGTGTTTTAATTGAAAAAAAACCCAATTTGGTTTTGCTTAATTTTCATAGTGGGAACTCGTTTTAGTTGATTTTCATGCTTAATGAACTTCGACAAATTCATGAACGCTTTTATTGCTTAATTGCATGTTCAAATCGTGGTTAACCTCCTCTTAGTTGTTTAACAACGAGTTTGATGAGGAATAACGAAACCAATTCAATTTGCAATCTATGATGAGTGAAATTTCATTCGAAGCAAGGAATCACTGCTATTTTTCGTGATTGTTTAATCAAAATTGCAATTACGTTTTAAATTTTGTGTTGAAATTGAATCTGCCACCCCCTTGTGTTATTATGTTGTGTTTTGAATCTAGAAATTGAAGCTTTGGACGAAAAATATTGGTCATTGGGAGACGACTTGGTTAACTTTCATATACTGCATTTTATCTATTTTAATTTGGTGGGGTACGGCCTCTATCAATTACTCAGGAGATGACCTGGGAATGTGTAGAAGCTTTTATGGCATTTAATGCTAATTGTTATGACGTGGAAAAGTACTAGCTCAAATGGTTGAGAGTACTATGTTGTGTGAGAGGACTTGGGTTTGAGTCCTATGTATGCCAATTGTATGATATTTTATTTTGTGCATTATTTTAAGGTTATGAATGAATGTGAGTAGTGATAATGTAATCCTAAAATTTTAGGAATTATCACGAAATTTGAATTCGTTGGATTGGTGGTTCTTTGACTTCGTAATTTTATGGTTGTGTGTTCAAACCTTACTGAGAACGAAATTGACATTTATTTTTGCTAACATAAGTGTGATCTGTTCAAACCTTACTGAGAACGAAATTGACATTTATTTTTGCTAACATAAGTGTGATCTGAATGTGAAGGGGTGGGAAAACCTAGAGGCAATAGGTAGCCAAAGGAGTTGGGAAAAATATTAAAATATTATTATTTAAAATAACTTTAGATAAAAGAAATATTAAAATATTTATAAGTAATGTAATAATTTTTTATTATATGATAATATAAATAATTTTTTTATATTTTTTATTGAAATATTATTATTATTAGTTAATCATATTATATATTTTTAAGTACTTTTTATATTTTCCTAACTATTATTTACTATTATAATTTTAATTATATATATATATATATATATATATATATATATATATATATATATATATATATATATTAAATAAAAAAAAAAAAAAAAAGAAAAAACACATGCTGTAGGTAGCGTCTCTCAACACAAAACAAAAACCAAGAAAAACGCCACCAGATAATTTATTTG
>Ga0099822_1004163_pt1 | contig 18758 bp, 13 predicted proteins | sample CowpeawhiteBW_FD_76839 | JGI IMG/M metagenome (GOLD analysis project Ga0099822, IMG submission 76839) | Root nodule microbial communities of legume samples collected from California USA - Cow pea white BW | ecosystem: Host-associated > Plants > Roots > Nodule | place: USA: California | collected...
ATATAATTTTTATATTTTTTTTTATATTTTTTTCTTAAACATATTAAAAAATATATATATATATATATATATATATATATATATATATATATATATATATATATTCTTATTGATATTTTCTTTTCTCTTATTTTAACCATCATATATTCACATATACCATAAGAATAAAATTTGTCCAATTTAATGCTAATAAATCTATTTAATTTATCATTATCATTGTAGTCACAACCAACACTTTACTCTTCTATTTAATTTGTTTTTTTTTTCTTTTTCACAAAAACCTACTTTATCACAATAACTTATTTTACGGTGTGTTTTTTCTAGGAAACTTAACGCGTGCGAATGTAAAACTCTATACAAAGAAAGTCGTGAAATTCAAAATCATCGTATAATTGGTTAAAATAATTAAATAATTAATATTAAAATATTAAAACAATAAATAAAATAAAGTTATTTTATTTAAAATTTTATAATTTATTTTAATATATTTTATATTAAGTTATTTTTAAAATTTTATTTTATAATTTAGTGTTTAAATATATTAATATACCAATCAAATATTTTAAACTTCTTATTTTATTTTTTACACTTTCCATTATTTTGATACAAATAACCTTAAATTTACTTTAATCTCTGCAATACGAAATTTTATCCAAATGAATTTAGTTATTTTTAGGCAAACGATATTAATTTTTTTAGACGTATTAAACAATATTTCACAATAATATTTGAAATAAAATATATCAAAAACATGTAAACAACTTAAATATTAATCTAAAATATTTTTAATATGTTAATAAAAAAATAATAAATTAGATTAAAATAATTATATTGATTTACTTTTTAAGTTTGAAGAATAAAATATATTTAAATTTAAAATAAAGACAAATTTTAATTTCATAGAGACTAAAAACACAATCCTATTTTTCTCCTTAAATTCATCTTTTTCTACCTTCTGAAATAAACAAAGTATTGGTTTTATTGGAAGAAGACATTGGAGCTCATATATGCATTTTTCTTGTGGTGATAAAAGTCAATGAAACTTATTTTAGTTTCAAACGTCAAGAATAGAAGTTGACAGAGACAAGTGTAGTTTGGTGATGTTTGTAAAATGCAAAGCACGAAACACGAAAGACATCATGGAAATTGAAAAAGAAAGAGGAAATTACATGGAAGCTTCCACACTCACAAAGTCTTATATGTTACAAATAGGTTTGGTATGACCAAATCACACTTAGTGGAAAAAACTAAAAAAAGAATGTTAAAAAGAAGAGAAAGTAAAGAAAAAGAAGAGACTATTATTATTATTATTATATTATTATTATGTTGGTTCAGTTTGTTTTAGGTACAATGTGTGGTACAAATTTTGAATGAGAATGATAACATGCAAATGAACGGTTGTTTTGTTTGGTATTTGCATACATTATTCTATCAAAACCTATGTCGTATAAAGCTGTTACTGATTATAATTACAGTTCCAACTTGTTATCATTATGACATTAACACTTAGCCTAACACCCTAGCACTCGTGTCTTTAAAGTATAACAAATAATATAATTGCATCTAAAAGAGCTTTTCATCTTTTTTCACGTTTCAAGCTATCTTAAACTTACTATGATTAAGGTTTTCAACGTTACAAACCTAAAATTTTACATTGATTTAGATTAATAGTTCAATACAGTTAAATTTTAGAATAGTAATTCTGAATACAAATGTTTCTAAAATATTTACGAATAATATCTTTTATATATATATAACTTATTATTAGATTTTATTATATTTTCAATATATCATAATATAATATAAAACTTATAATTAGTTTTTATTATATTTTTTAATATATTATGATATAATATCTTTAAGATGTAATATCCGATTATTTTTAAGTAACAAAATTTATTTAATATATAGATATACATGTTTATATTTAGTATAGAAAATCTATAAATATAACATCATACGAAGATTATTCATCCATGACGACTTGAGTCAAAGAATGTTTTGCAATTGAATCTCTTTATTTCCTTGGAGTTTTTTTACTAGACGACAACATCGTAGTTCTTGAGAGTCTCATATTCTACCTAAGTACTGCTCAAGAAATTTTGGTAAGAAAATTTATATAAAAAGTTATATGTATATAGGTTTAATCCTAACTCTGTTTTTTAATTTTGTATTTGTACCCTTACACTGAGTACACATTTCACACTTCTTGTAAATAACTTTCTAATTATTTTAACATTTGTTATTTTTATAATAAATCAAGACTTAGTTAATTTCTGTTAAAAAAATCTCCCTAATGATTTCAGTGAATATTTCCCCCTTTATTATAATGTTCTCATCTACAAGCTGAACCAGCAAATATTATAAATTTGAAGAGTGAATCTCAAAATAAAACAGGGTAAAAACAACGTATACATTTGAGAAAGGTAATGGTGTTGTGTGGTTGTTGTTGGGTTTCCCACTACCTGCAGACACCGCGTTTGTTCACCAACCTTCTCTCACCTTAGACATTATTGTTCTTTTCAATTTTTTAATGATAGTTATGTTCTCTGATCTTTAACTATTAATATTGTCTTCATTTTCAATCAATATTCTCATTTATGATATCTTTGACGAATCAGTAAGCAACAGAGCTGTTCGCTGGTATGAGTGTTACAGAAAATATGCATCCAAGTATAATTATAATAGCAAATAATGTTTTTTAAAGCAGAGTGTTCTTATTATTGTATGGAATCAAACACAGAGAGAAAGAAATTTCAAAATGTGGAACGTTGCGGTTAATAAATGCTGTTTTTATTTACAATTAATAAATACTGTTAATCAAAGTCAAAAGCAGAAAGTGGGGGTGTGCAGTTCATTCCAACTCACACACCCCTTTAGAAAATTCTAAAGTAACTGACTGGACTTGAGCACTGGTTATAAATTATATTGGAAAGAAGAAGAATTTTTGAGGCATCAGATTCTAAAATTCTCTTTCAGAGATGGGAGTTTCCTAACCCCACTGCATCACAACACAAGACAATTTATCTAAAGGTGTGTTCAAAGACAAGACTAATTGACCAGTTGCTAGTCCTCAGTCTTCACAACTTCTGTTTTCATCACCCAGCATCTTTGGAAAATTCCAGGCCTTAGCTTTGCTTGGTTTCCAAGCTAAGACAATTCAACGTTGTCTGCTTCTTCTAATGGTACAAAATTTGCTTTTTTTATCTATGTTACTTAACCAAACATCTTGCTTCACCATGCACTTTATGCTCTGTGTGTGAGAGAGATAAGGTATGCAATTTGTCTTGATTTGATGCTCTCATAATGTTTTTCGTGTACCATAATGCCCTCATAATGTGTCTTCTGCAAGAACTTTGTCATTTTACTTCCTGAAAAACAGGAAGTGCTTTTTCTTTCATTTTTTTCCTTCCAAATTGACATGGTCGAGATTGTGTTGCAGTGTTTACCATCTATTTAGGTTGTACTTTATTGTGTGTGAATATTTTAACATGATGTAGGATACGGTTTCGTTTTGTTACATTTTTAATGTATATTTTCAGAGGTGAATTTGGACAAGCTCATGAAGGTTCCAATGGAGGAAAAACCATTCCCTGCATGGTCATGGTCTGTTGAACAGTGTTTGAAAGAGTATGGAGTGAAGCTGGACAAAGGTCTGAGTACTCATGAGGTTCAGAAGCGGCGCGAGAAGTATGGTTGGAATGAGTTAGCAAAGGAGAAAGGGAAGCCCTTGTGGGAACTGGTCTTGGAACAATTTGATGACATGCTGGTGAAGATACTTCTGGCTGCAGCGTTCGTATCATTTCTCTTGGCTTATTTTCACGGAACTGACTCTGGGAAGTTTGGATTTGATGCATATGTGGAGCCACTTGTGATCATTTTGATTTTGGTCCTTAATGCCATTGTTGGAGTTTGGCAAGAGAACAATGCTGAGAAGGCTCTTGAAGCCCTCAAAGAGTTGCAATGCGAGTCTGGGAAAGTGTTAAGGGATGGCTATTTTGTGCCTGATTTGCCTGCTAGAGAACTTCTTCCTGGTGATATTGTGGAGTTGCATGTTGGAGACAAGGTTCCCGCTGATATGAGAGTTGCGGCTTTGAAAACCTCAACATTGAGGGTTGAACAAAGTTCTTTAACTGGAGAAGCAATGCCAGTTCTCAAGGGGACAAGTCCTGTTTTCTTGGAAGACTGTGAGTTGCAGGCTAAAGAAAACATGGTATTTGCAGGCACCACTGTTGTCAATGGAGGTTGTGTATGTATCGTTATCACCACAGGAATGGAAACTGAAATTGGAAAGATACAGAAGCAGATACACGAGGCTTCTCAAGAGGAAAGTGACACCCCTTTGAAGAAGAAGCTGGATGAGTTTGGTAACAGGCTCACCACTGCAATTGGTCTAGTTTGTCTCATTGTTTGGGCTATCAACTACAAGAATTTCATTTCATGGGATGTTGTGGATGGATGGCCCTCAAACGTAAGATTTTCATTCCAAAAGTGTACCTACTATTTCAAAATTGCTGTTGCTCTTGCAGTTGCTGCAATCCCTGAAGGCCTTCCTGCAGTTATCACAACTTGTTTAGCACTGGGTACACGGAAAATGGCTCAAAAGAATGCAATTGTGAGAAAGCTTCCAAGTGTGGAAACTTTGGGATGTACTACAGTGATATGTTCAGACAAAACAGGCACTTTGACAACAAATCAGATGGCTGTGACACAGTTCTTTACTTTGGGAGGGAAAACCACTGCTTCTCGACTCATTAGTGTTGAAGGCACAACTTATGATCCCAAAGATGGGGGAATTGTTGATTGGGGATGCTACAACATGGATGCTAATTTGCAAGTCATGGCTGAAATATGTGCTGTTTGTAATGATGCTGGGATTTACTTCGATGGTCGTCTTTTTAGAGCCACAGGTTTGCCTACTGAAGCTGCTCTCAAAGTGTTGGTTGAAAAGATGGGAGTTGCAGATTTGAAGTCAAGGAGCAAAACTCGTGATAATGCACAACTTGCTGCAAACAACTTGATGGATGTGAACACTGTGGTGAAGTTAGGTTAGCAAATGGACTCAACTTTATGAAAGGTGAATAAATTGTCGAAGTGCTGTAGTGGCAGGAGTGTGACAAAGTATTCTTTAATTTTTGTTGTGCAGGATGTTGTGAGTGGTGGAATAAAAGATCCAAAAGGGTAGCTACGTTGGAGTTTGATCGCATTCGGAAGTCAATGAGTGTTATTGTTCGTGAACCAAATGGTCAAAATCGGCTTCTTGTCAAGGTGGCTTCATCTGATGCTTTATCACCACTTTGGCTTTTATCAAAAAAGAAATGATCAACAGTTGTTTGACCTGAAGCTTATCACTATGCACAGGAAGTTGCATTCTGAAAATACGTATTTATAACTGGACAAACCTTTTATTATCATTTGAAAACAAAAATGACACTATGCTGCATATTTAAATGATATTAAAATATGACCTTTCAGGATTTTAGCATGTTTTCTACTTCGCATTCAGGGAAATGTACTAAAGTAAGTAGAAATGAATAGTGAAATTTACTAATACAGGTAGAAATGGCAAGGTTAACTTGATTTTACTATATTTCCAAGTTGGGCAAAAAGGGGCAAAAGGGTGTGATGCTGAGCCTGATTTTTGAATTCTTATGATTCAAATTTTGACAGGATCTTTCTTGTCTCTTGTGTAATACATTTTTTAATGATTATTACTTTCTTTGCGTGATGCTAGTATGCTATCTTTACGTTTCTTTCTTATATTTTCAATTCTCGAATCCACATTTTCAGTTTTCACTGACATTAAGCCTTTTTGATTTTGTCTCACCAATTCTTAACTTGTGGGGTATGTTTCAATAAGTAGAAAGATTATCTTTATCTAAGCTAATGGTAAATTGTCTCCTTGTGTAAATTGATGGTTGTTTTGCTATTCTCTATTCACAAACTGTGACCTTTTCTTTTAATGTCTGGTTTCATCTACTGCTGCTTTTTGAGTTCTTAAGTTGTTGAATCACAGGGTGCTGTTGAGAGTTTACTGGAGCGCAGTTCACACGTGCAACTTGCTGATGGATCTCTGGTTCCAATAGATAATCAATGTAGGGAACTCCTTCTTCAAAGACTTCAGGAGATGAGTTCGAAGGGATTACGTTGCTTGGGTTTTTCATACAAAGATGAATTAGGAGAATTTTCAGACTATTATGCTGACACTCATCCTGCTCACAAGAAGTTGCTTGATCCAACTAACTATTCATCCATTGAAAGTGATCTAGTTTTTGTTGGCATTGTTGGCTTAAGAGTAAGTTTGTGTCATACACTTAGCTATGAATCAATCATCACTCTTTTGTAATGCAACTTTTTGAGGACATCCATTTAGTTCACAATAATTGTCTTGATCATTCAGGATCCTCCTCGTGAGGAAGTTCACAATGCAATTGAAGATTGTAAGGAAGCTGGCATTAGAGTTATGGTAATAACTGGAGATAATAAGTCAACAGCAGAGGCTATTTGTAGAGAAATCAAATTGTTCTCTGAAGATGAGGATCTCAAAGGGCAAAGTTTGACCGGTAAGGAATTCATCACTCTTCCTCATTCAGAACAAGTTAAAATATTGTTGAGTCCTGGAGGCAAGGTTTTCTCCCGAGCTGAACCTAGACACAAGCAAGAAATTGTTAGACTGCTGAAGGAAATGGGGGAGATCGTTGCAATGACAGGAGATGGTGTGAATGATGCACCTGCACTTAAGCTAGCCGACATAGGAATTGCCATGGGCATAACTGGGACAGAGGTAATATAACTTTTGCTTTAGTGGAGTGCAACTTTATTTTATGTCAATGTCATCTGATAGCCCTCCGTTTCTTTCTTTATTTTTTCTGGTGTGACATTGAATTTGTGTGAGTATTGTCATAATTAGTTGAAATCTATATTGATATGGATAAAACTTGGATACAATTCTGTAGTTATTTGTATTAAATGTGAACATAGATTATGGAGGTGAAATTCTAGTTCTAATTGGACAAAAACACAGTATCTAAGGTCTTACCAAATTCTATTCTTTAAAAACATCAGCATGAAGTGTGAACCGTATATTGATACAAACAAGTTGAGATCTGAGATGTGTCTTCTTGGACTTTTAGCATCCTGATTACCTTGCCTACTAAACCCTGCAGGTTGCAAAAGAAGCATCAGATATGGTGCTTGCAGATGACAATTTTAGTACCATAGTTTCAGCTGTAGCTGAGGGTCGCTCTATTTATAACAACATGAAGTCATTTATAAGGTATGCCATTTCTCTATGTATATCATCTTAAATTTGATTTATCTACAGTAGTTATTCATATTTGTTCAATCTTCTTCAGGTACATGATATCATCCAATGTTGGGGAAGTAATATCCATATTCTTGACAGCTGCATTGGGAATCCCAGAATGCATGATACCAGTGCAACTTCTATGGGTGAATTTGGTTACTGATGGTCCACCTGCAACAGCTCTTGGTTTTAACCCTGCTGATGTTGATATCATGCAGAAGCCACCTCGCAGAAGTGATGATGCATTAATAAGTTCTTGGGTTCTTTTCCGTTATCTGGTAAATTTTGCTCAAGTCTCTTCAATTTAACAAACAACTTTGCATATTAATGCTAAAGTCTATTCTCATTTTGCCAACGCTTAGATGCGATTCCTTAAATACTTTTGCGTGTTGATCTTAGATCAGAATTTAAGTTTTTGACCTTCAATACAAACGTTTACAATACATATTATTGAGGTAAAACTTTAATTCTATTTAAAGAATAATACCAAATTCATCTAAAGAATTACATCTAAAATATGTTCATGCATAACAAATTTTAATTTAATTTAAACTATGCGTTTGTCACACTGTAACCAAACTAATGCTCATTTCAGGTAATTGGTTCCTATGTGGGACTAGCAACAGTTGGCATTTTTGTTTTGTGGTACACTCAAGCATCTTTTCTTGGAATCAATCTTGTGAGTGATGGTCACACAATTATAGAATTCTCCCAACTTCGAAATTGGGGGGAGTGTCCCTCATGGTCTAATTTCACTGTTACTCCATTTAATGTTGGAGGGGGTCGCTTGATCACCTTTTCAAATCCTTGTGACTATTTCTCAGTTGGCAAAGTAAAGGCCATGACTCTCTCTCTCTCAGTCTTGGTGGCAATTGAGATGTTTAACTCTTTGAATGCCCTCTCAGAAGATAATAGCTTGAGGAAACTACCACCTTGGAGGAACCCTTGGCTTTTGGTAGCCATGTCAATATCATTAGGACTACATTGCCTCATACTCTACATCCCATTCCTTGCAGAAGTGTTTGGAGTTATTCCTCTTAGTTTTAATGAGTGGTTTATGGTCCTTTTGATATCAGCACCTGTTATTCTTATTGACGAGATTCTGAAGTTAGTGGCGAGGAGTCAAAGGAGGCTGACAAAAGAGAAAAAGGCATGAAGTCTTGGGTACATGACCACTATAGAAAGCAATAAGACCAGATGAAGATTGGATGATAAATGAAGTGTTAATCCAAATTCTTTGATACTTTTATTTTTCTGACTTTAGGGAAATTACAGCTTCATTAGTTTCTGGCAAGAAATTTGTCACCATTTATGATCATTGCAGTAAATATATTGTATAAACATTTTCTTCAATTGCTCTTTTACTTTTTTCCTTTGAGAAAAATCTAAATGCTGAGTCAAAAGAAAAAAATAAAAAAGAAAGTTCTATCTATGTTTTGGTGTTCCACACTACAAGTAATACACTAAAAAGTTTTAGCCTTTTTAGCACAATTCCTGCAAGTGATGCTTTCAGAAAAATGCATATTTTTGTACGTTAGCATATACCTAATGATGGTCACAACTATTGGTAACATTACAAGTCGGGGATTAAATTGATGGATCGTTAACATTAGGAACTAAAATGATATATGGGTGCTAATTTCAATGATTGAAATCTGTTTTTCAGAATACTAAAATAATCAATTATTATAATTTAAAAAATAATTTACAGTCTACACTTTTTTTTACCCATTTGCTTGTTAGTATTAAAATTTGCTTACATGTAAAGACGTTTGGTTGGCCGAAATGTGAATGGAAGAAAATTTCAGGGTTGCACCTTTGCGATATCCACTATGAATCGAACTCTTTATGATTAGTTGCTCAAATCAAGATCCAAATGATATTCAAATGCACTTCTATTAAGCTTTATCATTTCATAAACTCCATCAAGCAAGGCAAGAATTTCGTTGCTTTTAGGATGTGATCTATCTTCCACAATGAACTTATGCAGTTGACCTCCCTCTTCAATGAAACTATGTCCTGCTGACTTTGTAATTTGGCTTCCCTTCATCACTTTCCTGAGTTTTGCAACTCCATCCCATTGGCCAGTTGATGCATATATGTTGGAAAGAATAACATAGTTCCCAGGATTCCAAGGCTCAAGTACAAATAGAGACTCAGCTGCAACCTCAGCCAGTTCAACATTACCATGGAAGCTACAAGCTCCCAACAAAGCCCCCCATATCACTGAGTCTGGTTTCATGGGCATGCTTTGTATTACCTCATAGGCTTCTCTCAATTGCCCGGCACGGCCTAGGAGATCAACCATGCATCCATAGTGCTCTAGTTTGGGAATAATGTGGAAGGCTGTGGTCATTGACTTGAAGATATGTCTGCCTTTTTCAACCATGCCTCCATGAGTGCATGCCAAGAGGAGCCCCACAAATGTCACATCATCAGGTGAAGTTCCTTCCCCCTGGCATCATCAGTGACACAGACACACATAATTAGCATCATTTACAACTTCTCAAGGCTGAAAACCACTGCATGAGTGTTTGGAACTGTGTGCGTACGTGGATTCACATAAAATAATTTCAGTATTACATTGAAATACGAATTGATTGAATTTAAGTAAATGTTCAAATGTTTGGTTCCGCGTTAAAAAATGATTCCGAGTCCACAGTTTATTTTGAATTGAAACAAATTTTTTTTTTTTTTTTTTTTTTTTTTTTTTTAAAAAAAAAATTTTTTTTTTTTTTTTTTTTTTTTTGCATTAGAAAAACAAATTTATACTGGCTTTTACAGTAAGTGCAACATTACCAGTTGCATCTTTCACGTCATTGCATGTTAAGGTAAGGCACAGACACAGTTCCAAACACACGGTGCCTTAAAATGGTTTACTATTAATGATATCTGTGAAGGAAATAAAGAAGAAAACCGACCAAACTGCTTACCAGCATTTGATCATAAAGCTCAAAGGCCTTGCAACATTGTCCATGGACAGCCAAACCCATGATCATTGAATTCCAAGAGCACAAGTTTCTGAACCTGCCAATCTCATTGAACACCCGCCAAGCAACATCAATCTTACCACATTTTGCATACATCTCCAATACAGCATTGCTCACATATAAATTCTTAAAGAACCCATTCTTCCTTGCGTATGCTTCAACCCTCTGTCCAATCTCCAATGCTCCAAGATTTGAACAAGCTGGCAAAATGCTTGCCAAGGTTACTTCATTGGGCACTATGCCTTTCTCCTTCTCCATCTTCAGGAACATCCCCAAAGCCTCACCAAACCGTTTGTTTCGCGAGTAACCAGATATCATGGTGGTCCATGACACCAAATTCCTTATAGGCATCAATCCAAACAACTCCAATGCTCCCTCCATATCACCAAATTTGGCATACCCATACATCATAGCATTCCATGTGGGCACCCCTCTCACAGGCATTTCATCAAACAATTGGCGGGCCAGTCCCAGCATGCCCATTTTGGAATACACATCAAGCAAAGAAGTGGCTGCAAAGAGATCAGGTTCAAAGCCTGATTTGATGAAATGGGTATGGAGCATTTGGCCAAGGGAATGGGAAGGGAGGGAAGTGCATGCAGAGAAGAGGAAGTTGAAAGTGTGTTGGTTTGGTGCGAAGCCATGAAGGCGCATTTGGTAGTAAAGGGAGAAGCATTGGTGCTGGTGTTGGGGATGGGAGGAGAAGGCTTGAATGAGCTTATTGTAGAGAAAAAGGGTTGGCTTTGGGGAATGATGCAACACCATGTGTGCATAGTGAAGGTTTGGAATTTCAAGTAACTTCTCAATGAGGATTTTGGTTTGGTCAATGCCATTTCTTAGAGTGTAACCATGGATTTGCTTCACTTGCCTCATAACATCACAAATTTTTTTTATTGGTTTGAGTCCTTCAAATGTTGTACACTTGAAGATAATGTCACTTCTAAAGACACTTTCGTTGGTTTACAAAAGCAAGGGTCAAAATTGATTTTGGGAATGATCAGTTTTTTTATGGGTAATGGGATTTAGCCATAACAGTCAATTAGGGTTTAAAAGAATGTAATGGTATTCTCCCTAGTCAAATATTCATTTTTTTCCCTTTCTCTTTTATTTTGTTGTTTTCTTAACTTTTAGCATAGTCCTGAAAATTGACGGTAGAAGAAAAGTCACCCAAGCTAATGGAAAAAAACTAACATTAAAAAAGAACATTATACTACTCTACTATTCAGAATGAGAAGAGTGGAAAAATATCATATTTTTTTTCATGAAAATGATATTTATATCCATAAAACTAAAAAGTCTAACAAAATTCATAAAAATTAAATTAAAAAATAATAAATTTGTATGATTTGGAAAGTCAAATTATTTATTTTTAGTCTTTTTAAATTTCAATTAAATACCACCTTATTTTGTTACTCTCTAAAAAAATTCTTGGTAGTTTTAATTGAATATCATAAGTTTTTTTCAAGTTTAAAAGTCTTACTAAATACTACAAAAAGAATGTAAAAATTAAAATATTTTGAAATCTCAATTTAATATACCTCCTTTGATGCGAACTTCTACTAAGTGAAAAGGTCTATAAAATATATCTATATTTATGCTTTAAAAAATGTGGTTTAAGACTTTAGTGAAATAAAATTTTATATTAATTTTTAAAACATTTAATTTCAATATATTTTTTTAAACTTCAAATTTTCAAAAATAATTCCTTCAATATCAATACTTTTAAAAGTAATTATATCAAAATATAACATCACACAACTTACCTGCTGCAGTGATATTATAGCACAAATTTCATTCTAACATCCAAAAGGAAAAATCAGTTATACTCTGTAGACTACAAATTATTAAAATGAATCTTAAGAACAAATGCCACTTTTTTAAGTTGAAGTTTATGACTTAGAATAAGATATGATAACGGAATAACACTATTGTAGTCACCATAAAAGTCACATCATCAACCACATAAAACTTAATCTAATCAATGAAAATTAAACTTGTTTATTAAGTTAGGTAAATTAGAACGAGAGGCTAACAAAATAACCTCTGATGCTACTTCTCGGCTCCTGTGCTGATGACATATTCTTGGTTGCATAAATGCAAATATTTTGTACAGTAATAGTTAATTCAACAACAATCAAAGAATCAGAAAGAAGAATCAGAAAGAGTTCATTAGTAAAGAAAGAATGCAATTATTCCCGAAAGTTTTTTTTTGTATTCCTTTTACACCAAGCTATAACAACAATCAATCTTCAAATGTACAATCTATATTATTTGAGACGTTTAATATAGGCCTCAAATAAATCCCTGCATGTTCAATATGGTGCTGCTTCCATGACACAATAACAGTCCAAACTGAACCTATGTCACATTGGTTCAAGGGCTAAAGAACACTTCATGAGAACAAGCCAAGTTTACACTTGCAAAGCTTCTTGGAAAAATGGCTACAAGAATGATGAAGAACACCATGTGGGGTTCTCATGGTAGGTGAAACATCATGGTATTGCACTGAGGAAACCAGTTATGTCTGTTAAAAAAGCAAAGGTTGCATTTCCTGTCCAAGCATGTAGTTGAGGTCAGGCACAGATATATCAAGATAAGGCTATTTCACATGGTTAATCAACATTATTCTTTAGAAGTATGAAGATTGATCATGAAGTACGTTCAACTGTGCCAATATTTTAGCTGACATGGATCTAACACTACCATTACCCCTCTGAGTCAAATCAACCAGAGGCATTTGAGCTGAGGCTCCATACTTCTGTTTGAATTCGACCAGCCGAAAAATCCTTTCCAAAGCATTGAGAGATTTCTCTAGCAAGCCAGGGGAGTGTGAACCAAGATATTTGATTATCAATGGTATGGCATTTGCATCTGCAAGCACTTTACTACCATGTTGCAGTCTTTCACCTTCTATCAATGTTAAAAGAGCATCCAAAGAAGCCTCACAAACTCCAGGATCAGATTCTTCAAGAGTTCTTGTGAGTGGTCCCACTGCATTGGCCTCCAAGAGACAAAATGATGATTTGACTGAGCATATTCCACCATGAACCATGCAGCCAATATCAGCACGAGCTGAGAAGCACCATAGTCCTTTGCGCTTTGGTATTGGCCTGCTTAGCACAAATGAGCTTCTAGAAAATTGAGCAAGACACTGTGCCACACGTTGTTTTGTTAATGTGGTTTCATTTTCAAGCAGTTGCACCAAAACAGTTATGATTCCTGTTTCAGCTGCACTTTTTTGCCATTCCAAGTTTGTTGGAACAGTAAAACGACAAAGGGCACCAATGGCGTTCTCAACTAAAGTTCTCCTCTGATGATCCCTGTCTTTCCCAACTTGGACACTACTTTTAATGATTTCCAGTGCTCCAGCATCCAGAAGCCATTGAGTTATCAGGTCAGTTTCTGGAAGATAGCATATAATTCCCATGGCAGAAAGTATTTCCTCATCATCAGATGAAGATTTTATGATCCGGAGTAGTGTATTGATGCATCTCTGGTTCACGCTCTCCTGTATGATGGCTTCATCACAATTCTCCACCAAGCAAGAAAACAACTTTACAGCACTTGCTCGTAGGTTTTGGTTTTCATTCTCGCACAGTTCAACCAATTTTGGAACAGCTGGTAACTGTTCATAAATAAGCAGAGTAATTCTGTTATGGTAAATGCAACAAAAATTGGAAAATAGTCTCAACATTTGGATAAGAAACAAGTGAAGGAATGACATAGCAGAAGTATTTATGCAAACAGGACATCTTATGCATGGGATTAAATATTTGTATAACATTCTTATAAAAAATGTGTATTTTAGACCTACCTCAGTCTCTTAAAACTAACGTGTAAGATGAGATCTACATCTTACATCTGCTAATATATTATTGATGTAAGATCTCCAATATTAGTCCTAACACATCTTCATTTGAAACCAAACAATCCCAAAGGAATGATAACATAAGCATGGGAAGAAAAGTCGGATGAAAAACAATTCAATTGATACCTATTTAGAACACTGGTGTAGTGATTAAACAAAAAAACATTTCTAGATGCTGTAAGTGCACTCGGCTTCAGTAAGATTCATACCTCTTTCAGTTTGGTTCTGATACACGAAGCCGAGGGCGTTTGACACAAGGCATAAAAGGTTTGGATAATGTTCTGTTGCACAACAGGCTCTGAGACATTAACTAAATTGAAGAGATTGAAAACATCATCATCAGAATCTAGTAATAAAACAGGTGTTTGAGAGTCCTGAGAGATAGTTGATGCAGCAAGTTGCACGATTATGGTTGCTAGATCTTCCCACAAACTTGCAGTGTATATGCTTTGGTTGAAAAGAAGGTTAAGTAGTGGCCGTGCTGCTCCCTGTCTTATCATTTCCTGTCCATTTTTCTTTGAATTGGATAAATTCTTAAGAGCTTTGATAGCAACTGTTTTCACCTGAAGATCATTGTGTGAGAACATGAGAAGAAGAGGAGCCAGTACACCACCATCAAACAAGGCCTCTCTGTTATGTTCAGTTAAGTCCATTTCTGCTAAATGTTTGGCCATAATCATCTTAACATCTTCTGGTCCTGTACAGACAGAGCAAGAAACAGATTATGGCAACATTCAGATTAATTACAGTGCCCTTAACTGAAATTTATTCAGTTCTTAGAAACTTAATAACAAAACATCACACATTTTCTTACTCTATTAGTTGTTCCAGATAAAAAAGGTAGTCATTCCAATCTTTTATACTATATGCACATCTTTTAAAAGAAAAAGGTGAAGGCAAAAATCATTTGCAATGAAATATTGATACACTAACTCCATTGTAGGTTAAAGAATAAACCTGTGGAGAGACGCTGCAATAAATGCTTGAAATAATTTACTTTTGCCATCTGAATAACATTCTGATCAGAGTATGACAGATTCTCCAATAGCTCCGTCGCATCTCTAGCAGCTTGATTGTCATCTCCACTAGACATAGTCACCAATAGTAGTATGCAACCTTGAACTTTTCCAATGTGTTCTAGTGCCAAATCATATTTGGACAATTCAAACAGCAACGCTACTGCTAACTTCCTTTCCACTGTATTACGTCCAAGAGACCGAACAATTGATTCAATTGCACCATCTGCGGTTGAAATTTTTACCTGCAGAAAGAAAATTCAATAACATGGCTGAATGTCCATTTTGAAGTCGTGTTTATTTCAATATGATGTAAAGCGGCATTTATAAAGGAAGTATAAACAATCAATCTTTTAAGCACAAGATTGATTATGTTGAGAAGAGTAAAAGGATGAAAGCTAGCTAATAGAAGATAGAGGACCAGGAAGTACAACATGGTCAAAATTCTAGATACCATTGTGTTGAAAATGATTTTTTCAATTCACAAGCTCATTATTATGGTAGTGGATAAGAAGGATTCTAAACAATGAGTCAAACAAACTTGTCAAAGAAATGAATTTATAAGTCTTTCTCCTTATATATTACTCGTCTTGTTCATTTTTACCTAATGTAAGACTTGTAACTCACCAATTTCTAGAATTTAGCTTACAAGGAAAGTCAGAGCTATAGGTCCATGTTGTTGAGAAGCTAGAATCACTTTTAACCAAAATGTCTAGAATAAGCTTATTTTATTTAAAACAATTGCTGTCATCGATCAATATATATCTTTTGAAAGCCAAATACCGAAAGTAGCAAATTTGCCATGCAGCTTGTTTAAAAATGAAGAAGCAGGGAGTACCAACTAATGTACCTTAGCTTCTTCACTATCCTTTGCCAGCATGCCAAGAATGGAAAGAGAATGTCTTCTTATATCACGGTTTCTTGATAGAGATTGAATGAGAGTTAGGATGTAACCCTCCAGAATAACCCATTCCCTGTGTTGTTCTTTTTCTTCACACAAATTCTGAACAATTTGCAGATCATGCAGCACTTCCTCATCATTTCCAGACAGAATTTTTTCTTTCAATGTAGCAATTGTAATCATTGTATTTCTGTCCTTCCACTCTTGTATGGATTTTTTCAACATTTTGTTAGGTCTCAAAACTGATGTGTCCAGGGGAATCAAGGTCAAAGGGCACAATTTATTTCCTTCTGCAAACCACTTTTCTATGGCACTTCTCTCAAATGTCTGCCCAGATGAAATTTCAACAGGATCCACCATAACATCTTGGGTGATGGGGCAATAAAATGACTGCAAAGGCTCCAATATTTGACTACCCAAAGATTGGCGTTTTGCAAAGTATCTGAGTTCCTTTTCCCTAGGTGATGAAGCTGCATCAGCCCTTTCCAACAAAGCAATGATTTGATCCATTTGCATAGCTTCAGCTAACTCCTTCCTATCCCTGGCCTTTTCAATTTCACTCTTAAACTCTTCAAGTTCCAACTTTATTGTTGACCTCTCATTCCTAATCCCAACAGCTTCAGCTATGAGAAGTAGCATTTTGTTTGCATGGGAACGATCAACATTGTTTTCCCTAATCCCTGAGTCAATTTTCTCTAAAATCGCTTCTTCATCTAGAGCTGCTTTAAATCCAGATTTCTGCATGCTGTCACATAGCTTTTCAATATCTTCAACTATTCCTGAAGAAAGACCTGTTGTGGCTAAAGGAAGAAGACTAAGTGCCCAACTCAGCTGTTTTGTGTGATCCTCTATCTTCTTAGCAATGGACCTGCAGTTCATTAGTAGATAAACCTTGCTCTTCTTGCTGCACTCTAGAGCTAGTAGCTTTGCATCTTTGATTTCTTTGTTCATGGTCTCAATGGCCTTGTTGAATGACTCAGAATCACTGACTTTTCCTTTCTTCAACTCTTCCAAGATAGGCTTAATTCTTTCCATGTAAGCACCAAGTTCATTAAAACTATCCTTTTTCACAAGAACATCTTTAGCAGTAACTATGAACTCAGCAATGGTCTCTACAGTTTGAGAAATGGCAGTTCCAGTAGAACCAGAAGATAGAAAATCTACAACCATCATCGTGCAAAACAACTTTTAGGCAAGGAAATAAAACCCTTTTCCTTCCCATGAAACAAGAACACAGTCACTATTGTTGGAAGGGTAGCAGAAATTTCCCATAACTTCTGATGGATACGCTTCCATACTCCTTCCAATTCAATTCCAAAGGCCTAAATTTGATATCAATATATTATAAAAGAAGAGCTTATCAGATACATTTACCAAATATTTTATACATTGAACTAATACTGAACTTATAACAAGTAAACAATCAAATAATCATGAGGGATGCTATATCTTTCAGAGACTAGGTAATGTATCTAGTTGGTTTTTGATGGTATATTATGAATGAAGAAATCACACCAAACTTGGATCAAATATCAACAACCTCTTGAACTGATATAATATAAGTCACATTTCTTCACCACAAACATCAGATTCTGGACCTGGCATCTTGCCCAACTTGTTGTGAGGAAGAAAAGAAGAGAAAATTCAGATGAATCAAGAAGCTAAATTGCTTTGACTACATTCATAAATAGAAATTGATGTTTTCCAATTTGCAATATTCAAAGAAAAAGAAAAATGCATATGCCATTATAAAATTTGAAGAATCCAAGAGGGGTAAGTTGACTTGACTTATTGACACCTCTTCTCTTCCATGTACTCGTGCGATGCCAAATACTGCCATTCCAAGTTATCTTTCTCCATTAACATTTTCTCAGTTCCCTAGCCAAAAGAAAAAGACAAATTCATCTCTCAAAAAAGCTAGCTCCCCCACCCCCTTTTGTATCCTCTTCCTAACTACCCATTTTGGTTAGCCAACTACACCAATCTCAAAATAGCAAGGACTCACACTAAGTACCTGCAAGTGAACAAAGTATCTATCTTGTGCCAAAAACTTGAGGTAAACGAAAGGTCAAGAAAGCTAAAAAAGTGGGGTGACCCCATTGACATATATGTTCTGATTTCTTGAACAAGCAACAAGGGAAGAGTCAAAGTCAACAAATACCTGAAGGAGCCATGAAAATTGAGCAACCCGGTTTCAGCAAAGGCAACTAAACTTCCCTGAGCAACAAGATCCTATGACACAAGCAGAGATTACAAGCTGAACGAGGTTGTGTTGTGTTGTGTTGTATTTGTATTGTTTCCATCCATGTGTTTCTCTTCTATCTCCACACAAGACCTCTCTCCCTTGTCTAAGTCTAGAGGACTTTTCCACCCATCCCAAGCTTACCTGGCATTGTTTGACCAGACACAAAAGTAAAGGTTTTACCATTGCAATTATTATATTATGTTATATGTTAAATTATACTTTTAATCCCTATTTTCGTAGCAAAATTTGAATTTGGTCCCTTAATTAATTTTTATCTTAATTTGGTCTCTATTTTGAGAAATTTGACCCAATCAAGTTCTTTCCGTTAGTGGTGGAGTAACGGTGTTAAATGGAGTGCCACGTGTCAGCTTCTGGATTTTTTGAATTTTTTTTTTTTGATTTTTTTTTTGATTTTTTTTTTATTTTTTATTA
>Ga0099822_1004168_pt1 | contig 18742 bp, 10 predicted proteins | sample CowpeawhiteBW_FD_76839 | JGI IMG/M metagenome (GOLD analysis project Ga0099822, IMG submission 76839) | Root nodule microbial communities of legume samples collected from California USA - Cow pea white BW | ecosystem: Host-associated > Plants > Roots > Nodule | place: USA: California | collected...
CCTTCCTTTTTCTTTTGGTCGGAGCTTTTTTTTTTCCCTTAGAAAAAACCCTTAAAAAAAAAAAAGAAATTTTTTTAAAAAATTTTCGCAAAAAAAAAAAAAAAAAAAAACAGAAGGGGATGAGATGGAATCAATATGGCCGTGCAGGTATAGCTGAGTCACCCTCAACTTGAGGTGCTAACCCGATGAGTGGCCTTAGCACTTCAGGTGTGCCTTTCACTATAGTCGTCTTGCAATTGATGGCTGGGAAAAGTATGTGCATCAGTTCCGGTTAAATTATTGATTTGGAAGATGAATTAGGTTAAATCAGAGTGATTAGGATATTCTAACCTAACCTTTGGTGTTTCTTTTATTGTTCTTAGAATCCCTTCGTTGCAGGTTATGCCTCTGTTATTCAGAATCATGAATGGTTAAGGATGAACCACCATTTCATAGCCTGGGTTTTTTCTAATCTGTCCATTTAAGATTTTTGGTCCATTGAATCTGTTTCTCAATTTCATAGGCTACTTTTGAAGTTTAGAGCATAGATTTGAACAATTGAGCTTTTGAATATCTGAGATGTTTCTGTAATGGGAAGTGACTTTACTTTCTTGAGTCTTGTCTACATTCTTTTAACGAATAAGGCTTTAAAATTCTTTTAAGCGAGTGTGTTTGTGATATATTATTATTATTATTATTTGTCTTGCCTCCAATTTGTAATTGTTTTGGGTTTGGAACATCTGCAGATGCATTTTGGTGGATGAGAATGACCGCGTGGTTGGTCACGATTCCAAGTACAATTGTAAGTGGACTTTTGATGCTCTTAGTTTTCAATTGCAACGGTTCACCTCGCTTTGTGTAAAAAAAATTGTTTTGTATGTTCTTTTACTTCAATAACTTATAATTTGTGTTTTCTGAAAAATGTGCTTTTTTTTTTCTGATTTGGGTGTTTGTAAATTCTGGGATGTACTATCATTAAATTTTCTAGACATATTCTCTGATATGAAGATTTGAGATAAAAAATATTAATATTGCGGTTCATCTAGAAATATTGTGTTGTCCATGTTTGGAAACGTCTTCCTGTGATTAAAAGGAGTAAAATCTAAATCTTAAATATACTATCTAGTTTGGTTTGTAATGATTATGTTTTATCAGTTATTGTTTTGGATTGAATTAACAGCTATGCAGTAATTTTGTTTTCAGTTCTCTGGCATGCACACACATACAGAAGCATGTCAAGCGAGATCATGCTCTAGTGAGGAGGCTTATCCGGACCATATTATACACACATGGTTAGGATGGGCTTCTCTCATGATATGCACCCTACGTATAATGAATGGTTGTTAATGAGAAACTTGGTAAAATTAGTAATTTATAATGTAGTAGAGAACCAAGCTATTACATTAATGCGAACAAACTACTGAATACCAATGTGGTAAGCGTTAAAGAGCTGCAAAATTGAATTTTTTTTGCACTATAGATTGATAGTAGATTTTGATCAACGTCATCAGTAGACAACTGAAATGGAATATAAATTTTCACTGCTTCTACGGATTTTGTCTTCCTAAAGAAATAGTCCTCGAGAATTTTTGAACATCTTTTTTAGATATCTAGTTTTCTTTTTCTGTTTTTCGGCTTCTCCTCTCTGCCTAAAGATCTGGTTAATTTATTCTTTTGAGCTTCATTGATTTTTATTAGGTCACTTGATGGAGAAGATTGAGGCTGAAAATTTGCTGCATAGAGCTTTTAGTGTATTTCTGTTCAACTCAAAGTATGAGTTGCTGCTCCAGGTATGTTTATTATTGATGTTTTTCTTGCCTCATAAGCTTGCAATTACATCTTGTTTAAACTAAACCTATTGATTTCAAAAGCATCAAGCAGAATTTGAACCTCATTTTGTTATATCATATCTCTGTTTCTGTGGATAAAATTTGTTTTTATGTACTGGTTATCAATTGTATCTATATTTCTCATTGTTGTTTCAGTGTTTTGTGCATACTGATTAGAAAGCTTTACATCTGCATGCAAATCACGAGGTGGGCCATAGACCTAGTGGTCCTCAATATTTGAAGGGGAAATGACCTTTTGCTGTTAACTACTTGAATGTCACTCTTTGCAATTAATTTTAAGCATAAGGAAAATCAATAAAATACCAAGTCTTCAAGGTCATTCATTCACTGAAGTGACAAACAAGGTCACTAGTAACATTCATTTTTTTTACCGGTTATAATTGTTCTTATTTGTAATTTGATAACACCTTCATCATGACTTGTACATTGAACTATTTATTGTGAGCAACATTGTAACATTTAATTGCCTCTTGTTTAAATTACTATTGTTGTTACAAAATCTATGTTCACTTAATGCTTGTATCTCTCGGATGACTATTTGGTGAAAAGTTCTCTATGTTGTATGTGTTTTAAAGTCTTAGATTCATGATTTAATTGGGTGTGTTGACTGAGATTCTCTGCTCTTCATGATGAAGCAACGATCTGCAACCAAGGTAACATTCCCTCTTGTGTGGACAAACACCTGTTGCAGCCATCCACTGTACCGTGAATCTGAGCTGATTGAAGAGAATGCCCTTGGTATACACTATGTACCTTTTATATTCATTCAAACGACTAGACAAATCTACTCTGTCATTGCTCCTTTTTATTTACGTTTTTCCATCTTGTGTTACCAGGAGTAAGAAATGCAGCTCAGAGGAAGCTTTTGGATGAGCTCGGTATTCCTGCTGAAGATGTACCAGTTGACCAGTTCACCTCACTGGGTCGCATACTTTACAAGGCACCTTCTGATGGCAAATGGGGAGAGCATGAACGTAAGCCAATTTAATTGTTATCAACTTTTTCAGCAAGCCGATTAAGTTGTATAACTAACCAGGGTTAATTAACAATAATTTAGGCAATGCAATCATAAATCTAAATATGCATCATTAATAGCTCTCTCAGTGCTATTTGGGGCGTACGTTTTATTCCAGCTGAATAGGTCCTAATCTGCTGATATTTGTGCGTTTATGTATGTGCAAGGAATGTTAATTATTGACAACTTTTCTTTATCCTCTCCTTGATTTCAGTGGACTATCTGCTTTTTATTGTCCGGGATGTTAACGTGACTCCCAATCCTGATGAAGTGGCTGATATCAAGTATGTGAACCGCGACCAGTTGAAGGAGCTGTTGAGGAAAGCTGATGCAGGAGAAGAAGGTCTGAAACTGTCCCCATGGTTCAGACTAGTTGTGGACAATTTCTTATTCAAATGGTGGGACCATCTCGAGCAAGGAACTCTCGGTGAGATCATTGACATGAAGACCATTCACAAATTGACATAAAATCAGAGAGCAGCTTGCTGCATCATGTAATGAAGGGTACCTGTATTCCCACCCAATAAGAGTCAAAATGAAAACCTATTTTCTAAAGAATTTCGGAGCAGTACCTCAGTATTTTCAGTGATAGCCAGAACATTAAACTAGAAGAATTTGTTGTTGCATATTTCGTATTTTGGGATTTGAATAATTAAGATGGTTAGTGATTTGAATCAAACTTTATCGTGGTGTCGGTGTTTGTTAGTGGATTTTTTTGTTTACATTTTAAACATTGCAATGATTAACGATCGTATCTCTCCAAAACTGAGGATCGGAAAATCCCATGATCACGTGTGGTGCTACAGAAACACAGGATCCAGATTGCGATTCTCCATTCACAGCGAAGCATGAGTTGCACTGCACTTCCACTAGTGGCCTTTGTGATACACATAATATACAGTAAAAATTGATCACCTACTGTGTTGGACCAACTCTCAACTTCTCCATAGATAAACTTTCTCATAAGGTTTATCTATAAATTAAAGAAAATATATAAAATAATTTCTACATATTAACTTAAATGAGCTTTAAAATTATTGTGACTAATAGTCAACATAGGAGAGTTTTTTAATAAGTATGATAAAGATTTTTTTTTTCAAAATCCATTGGAGACGGAATGTAAGAAATACATATAGTATTAGTTTTAATGAAAAAATGTGAATGAGATTTGTCTTCAATAATGGCCAATTGATGACGTAATCCACGCTTTCTCATCTGTGATACTTGGTTGTGACTCGTGACGAGGACAATTAGTCAAAAATATCAATAGCTTACCAATTTTTTGAATTGAATGAAGTGGTTACGTTTGATATTGAATTAACCAATTCTTTATACAAGAGTTATAATTACGCACTATTTTTTTAACATCTTTTTTATCCTTTTCCCGTTTTATTTTCTTATACCTCTTTATTCAGCCATTTATTTAAATGTAACATTGTTTCACAAATAATTGTTTCATTACGACTTTATTAATTAAAAATAAACAAGTTGACTTCTATATTACAAGCGTGAACTTTTGTATTTTCATTGTAATATTTTCTGTACATAGTCAAATTCATTATAAAAGTTGACAAATCATTTGTGGTAATTTATAATGTTTCGATATTTTTCTTACATTATAATGTTATGTGTGATAAATAAGAATATTTGGCGGAACTTTAATTGTATTTTATAGGTTTTCCGATTAATTTATAATATAAAAGGTAGAAAACTTTTTTCATTCATAAATAGAACGGATAAAGAAAAGGAAAAGTCAATGAAGAGATAGTAATAATTATATTATATATAAGTTAGTAGAATTAAAATTGAAATATTTATATTTATTTACTAATATGGTTAAGACTTAAGACCCGTTCACAAGTCAGAAGCATTTGAGTTGATAATATTGTGATTTTCATTTTCACTCACTATCAACTATCAAATATATTTGCAGTGAGTGGGAAGACAAGAATATCTCGCTCGTACCTCAACGCTTTAACTCCTTCCGCGTTTTCATTCATTCTCGCCTCTTTCCAACTTCAGATCTATTTCTCCATCGGTACGTCTCTTCATTTTCCGATTCATTCTTACTCGCAAATCGCTCTTGATTTTCGAATCCTTTTCTCGCTCTCTCTCGCTCTCTTTTTATAATACCTATTCAAATCGTTACTTGATCCGTGTTTGATTCTGTTTTTGGAAGTTTTGAATTGGATGCTTAGGTCTAAGTGTTGATTCACTCTCTGTTTTTATTCTCCCTACGGTCTTCAGCTCTAAACCGCATTGATCCCGCTGTGTTTGTTTGGTTTCGGATTATCTCTAATTAACTTTTTTTTTTTAGTTTATTAACTCTTTGATTTTCTCTCTAGGTTTGATTGCTATGTTAAGGTCTTGTGTGGCTGTTGATTATTATATTTATGAATTTTCCAATTTAGTTTCGATTGTAGAAAGATACCAATCACGGAGAATGAGTTTTGTGATGAACTCCACAGACATATTAGTTACTTGATTACACAGATTGTTGATGGCTTTATGTGTAAATGCAAGCTTGGCTGGTAGACATGCATGTACCTATGCATTAAGAACAAATTGGTTTGGTACCCAGTGTCTTTGTTCTCGGAAACTAGTTTGCTTTGGATATTAGTTAAGGAATCAAATAGGAAATATGTATTAGCAAATTATGAAATAATATTGTTAAGATATCTTCATTTTGATCAGTAGTAAAAACCATAGGACACTCACCAGCAGGACTCCCTGTTCTGCTACTTTAATTGAGCAAATCTTCTTGGGTCATGTTTGGATTAATTTCTCACTCAAAACTGATAGGAGAAGAACACGAAGGTAAAACGAATTAAACTTCTCTCGTAAGTGAAAGTTAGCATAAATATAAGTTAATTCGTAAAATTTTTCTCAAGTAGTTTCTCTAAAAACTGATTTGAAATAGTGCATAATATAATTGTTGCTTGGGTGAGAAACTTAATTCATTTAACCTTTTTCATTATAACGAGTTTATATTAAGAAGTTTAGGCAAGTAGAGCTCTGATGAGTGTCTTGTGAGCACTCATTAAAAATTTTAGTAAAAAACATTAAAATATTCTGATACATGCTTTTAATTACTTAAAAATAGTTATTACATGTTTTTCTGTCTTTTTATATTATAAACATTGTTTTTCAATAAAAAGCAGTTGCCATGGTTAATTTAAAATAAGTTAATCGAGTAGGGGTAGAGCCGGATCTATGACACCCGTTTGTCATAATATTCAATTTCATTCGGTGAACCAGGATTGATTTCCGTTTGTTATACACTAATCTAACACATATGATATATTTTCTTTTTCCAGGTTTTTCAAGTAAATGGCCTTGGTTACTACCGCTGAAGTGTGTGATGCGAACCCACAGTTAGTTTTGAGTGGGGAGCTTCGTGCCCTTCAGCCAATTTTTCAGATTTATGGTCGTCGACAGGTATTCTCTGGACCTATAGTTACCTTGAAGGTGTTTGAAGACAATGTTTTAGTTCGTGAGTTTCTTGAAGAGAAAGGCAACGGAAGAGTTCTAGTTGTTGATGGAGGGGGGAGTTTACGCTGTGCCATATTGGGTGGCAACCCTGTCGTACAAGCTCAAAACAATGGATGGGCCGGTATTATTGTCAATGGATGTATAAGAGATGTGGATGAGATCAATGGTTGTGATATTGGGGTGAGAGCCCTAGCTTCCCATCCCATGAAAGCCAATAAGAAAGGCATGGGGGAAAAGCATGTTCCCATAAATATTGCTGGGACAAGGATCTGTGATGGGGAATGGCTCTATGCAGATACTGATGGAATTCTGATCTCTCGAACCGAGCTGTCTGTTTGATTTCAATTCATGTAAGGACTACATTTATGTGACAGCACGACCTAGTGTAGTGCTTTTGGTATCTGTGCTCATGACCCAGCTCCTGTCTTCTACAAAATTATAACCGATAAAATCCCCTTGATAATGAAAGTTGGTTGGAGTGTTTGTCCATTTCATACCAACATTATCTCTGTTTTTAATTGCTGTCACGAAAGCTTGTTTTCCCCTCATAAATTAAGTTAATGGTTGTCTGTTACCGAGTTTGGAGAGATTTAAGTACAAAAGTATATACATATCCATATTTTGACCAATGATCTTATTGTACTCCGCTGTAAAATAATGTTCCGCTCTGGAGACCCGACCAAGCATGAAAGATTGGTATCTTTTGCTATGAATTTGGTAGGATATGTCTGTCCTTGTCTCTTGTTTCCAATAGCAGATGCAGCATGTGGATATAGAACTGATATAGACATTAACAAGCATGTTCCTCCTGCCCCCCTGAATTTTCATCTTATTCCTGATTATACTAAAACTCTTTTGCATCGGTTTGTTTGCTTACATACAAAGTTTTGTCCTTTATTAAGTAAAACATAAGGATTAAGCTACGGATTTCTCTTGTTGAATGGTGGATTTGGTGTTGAGTATGAGGCATCGTGATACTGCTTGGGCATGGACATGGTCAATTATGACCCTTTTCTGTAAGTTTGCATCATTGCGTGATCTATGCAAATTAAATATTTGAATTTGACAGGGCATCACGGCCTGTGGGGATTAAAATGAGTCGCTTGAGCCAATTTTTTATTCACTGCTCTGTCCTTTTACAGAGTCCCCATCCATTGTGGTTTCTACAGCTGTAAAACTCCTTACCAATTCATGTGCCTAATTCTTAGCGCGCGCGCACACACACTGTGTGTGGGTCCAGAGTTCGTTGATCAATTGATAAATCCAGTAAGTGGTTTCCCGATCTTATTAGAAAAGAAGGTAAAAGACGCTAATTGTCGACTCAGTTTCAGACTGAAGCGAGTCTCGACAAGTGCCCTTTAAAAAGTTCTCCCGAACAAAATGAACCTGCGTTTGTATCAGATGAAAGGTCTTTTTGTTTTCATGATACACTAAAAGAAAAAAAAATTCGTGTTGACGGACCAAATTAACTGCGTCTGTCCATAACCTACCTTCAACTCTTATTTTCTGCAGCCTTCTTTTCTAGTTCATATTTTACTCCACATTCTCCGGTTTCACCATCACGCGCAACTGGCTCACCTCGCCCAAGTGTTTGATCAAATGCCTCACAATAATCAATTTTCTTGGATGGTTGTAGTTTCCTCAAAAAAATGGGTTCTTTTTGTGCCGGGGTGTCATTGTTTCAAAGCTGTTTGAACCGTGGAATTGCACCAGACAGGCTGTCAATGGATGCAGAGATAAAATGAAATAGAAACTGAAGCCGGTTGTGGGATATTGAAGGAATTGAACTTGAGTTGGAAAGATTAGTGCGAAGTGATACTATATGAGAATGCATGCAGATGTGGGAGAATGGTTTTGTTAACAAGGAATTTGGTGTTTTGGGTTGGGCATGCGTGTTTGCAGCTTACTTATACCCAGTCTGATATGGCACTGAAATATTCATTGTTTGAATTCTGAAACCCGGTTCTTCAAAAAGCTGTAGTCGACTTTTACGTGAAACGTGGGAGTCTGGTGTGTGCTACGAGATCATTTTGCAAGAAAAAAAAAAACATGTAGTATGCAGACAGGAGTGGTGCTAAAATTGATTTTAACTGAAATTAATTTCATTTAAAATTTGATTTGAAAGTAATGCTGGTTATGTTTGGATGTTTTTATTGTTAAAGTAAGCTGATAATAAATCTTAATATAACTTTTTTATCCGACATAAAAGTTACACAAACGTTTCAACTCAAATAATTCGAAGATCCATAATCACTTTTCTTTATTTGAAACCAAATTACGAATTTATGTGAAATCAATTTGGGATATGGCCAAACTAGAGAAGCTCTGAAGCTACTTGATCACATACTGAGTTTGCTAAAACCTGATCGTATGACATTGATATATTTATTATGTTTTGAGGAAGGGTTAGCCGAAATTTCATTTCAGCCAACGGAAACGGATCAATGCAGTGAGAGTTTGTAACGTGTCTTTCTTTCGCATGCAAAATGACACGACACTATCTTTCATCTCATATAGATGACACGTATGCAACAATAATTCACCTGCATGTGTTTATCTCTCCCTATGAAACTCCACTCCATCATCTTCCATGGAGGAACACCAAGAAGAAGGGTTTCTTTTGCCCACACCACTGGCAAAACTTCTATCCTTTCAAACGGATTTGATCTACAATGGCCTGGTCTCGGTCTTTTCCCCTATCTTCTCTCTTTTTGCCGTGGCCTCAGAATCCTACCACCGAGCTGAGGAGACCACACACAGTGTCGAATCAGCAGTGCAACGTGTTCCTTCTCAAATCACTCACGGTGGCACACTCTTGCTGAAGAAGCTGGGACTCTGCTTTCTCAGTGTCGCCTATGTCTGCATGATTCTGATCTTCCTCCTTTTTCTGGCTACTGTGGTGGGTGTTGGTCTGGTTCGGTTCTGGGTGGAGGAACCCGTTTCCGTCAAGGAAAAATTGCATTTTGACTACACCCAACCTCACCCAACAGCTTTGTTTTTATTCAATGGATTCACAAGCTACAAGGGTCACCTAAGGAGAAAGCAAATCAGTGTTCCAGTTGGTCACACCTTTTTCGCTTCTCTTCTCCTCCTGATGCCTGAATCTGACTTCAACAGGGAGCTTGGCGTGTTTCAGGTATGATAACTTCAATTGCTGCCACTTGATCATCAATTTCTGTATATGCAAAAATAATAAAAATTTAGTTTTTTGTCTGATACTCTTTCTTTAAGAACTAATTTTGGAAAAACATTTTTGCAGTTAACTGCAGAACTAGTTTCTGTGGATGAACATGTGATAGCAAAATCTAGCCAGCCATGCATGTTGCGGTTCAGAAGCTCAGCGATTCGACTGGCCAGAAGCTTTCTGATGGGTGTGCCTCTGGTAATGGGAATCTCAGGGGAGACTCAGAACATCGATGTCGAAATACTGAGACACAAAGAAGATTACAGAAGAAGCAATGCTATCAGAGTAACTTTGCATCCAAGAGCAGGAACATGGAATCTTCCAGAGCTTTATGAAGCTGAAATTGTGATGAGATCGAATTTACCTTGGACTAAAGAGTTGGTTCGAAATTGGAAGTGGACATTTTACGTTTGGATGTCCTTGTATGTCTACATTGGTCTTCTTCTGACTCTCCTATGTTGTTACAGACCAGTTCTTTTTATGGTGACACCACAGCACTGTTCCAGTGAAGTTGCAATTGCAAGGGGAGAAGATGGAAATGAGGTTTGTGAGTTGTTGAGGAAATGGAGAAGAAGCAGAGGCAAGAGAAAAAGTAGGGTGACACATGGTGGTGTTGCAGAAAGTGTTGTTGGTTCATCAGCATCCTCCATTAGCATGACTACTACCAGAGAAGATGTAACAAGTGTGTCTGTGGAAGATGATGTTGAAGATTCTGAATCAGTTTGCTTAAGTTAGAGTGCTAATTTTACTCAGAAACAGGGGATGTAACTTCATCTTCACTTACTTTCTATATTATGGTCGATTATAAGTTTGTCAACTTTTATAATGTTTAATTGTGAACATGGTGTTTTCTATTTTTAGTGAAAAATGAGAATGAAAACTACTAGTAATTCTCTGGTTTCCATAGAGTAAGGAGAGACAGAAATAAAAGGAAATAAATGATAGTTTGACGATTTGACAAATTTTCACAAACAATTCTAAAATTTTATTATTTTACTTATGTAATTTCTAAAAAAAAAATTAAAATTTTATTTTTTAACTTCCAAACAAAATTCTAAAATTTTATTATTTTATGTTTTTTAACTTTTAGTATAAAACTATTCTATTTAATAATTTTGTCAACAAAAATGTTGTCAAAAAATCATTTCCATATTTTTTTTAAGTTGGCTAGAGTCTGTCAAAATTTAGATTTTGTCTTTTTTAATTTTAATTAATAATTATAAGGTTATGAAATTTTTATTTATCTTTTATTTTACATATTTTATTTTACATACAATAGATTTGTCCGAATCATTATATGATGTATTCTTTACGAACCATCTTTTATTTTACATATAATTTTACATATAATGGATTTGTCCTGATCACTGCATAAAAGTATCTTAAAATATGAAAATTTTAAATTAATGTAATTTGAATTTTTTATTCCCTTCCTGTTTGTCAATTTTCTGCTTGTAAATTGTAATTTACTTTTTATTTTTTAGTTCATGAGCCTTTTTGTATTTCCTTATATTCTTTTAGGTTTTGTTTCTTGTAATCAAGAGTAACTGATTTTTTTATATTTAAATAAAAAAAAGAAGTTGGTATTTTTTTTCTTAACTTTCGTTGGGACTTCTTCCTGCACTCCTCCTAAAAAAAATTAAATTTTTACTTTATCCCTCGATAGATAATTTTTTTTTTCTATTTAACTTATTCCACCTTCAGATTTGATTTGGTATTTTATTATGTTTTACGTAAGTAAATATTTGGTATTGTATTATATATATATATATATATATATATATATATATATTACAAAAGTCGATATTCAGTATTTTATTTTATTTTCTAATAATATTTGGTATTTTATTTTGTTTTTTAATCTTTTATCCATTATAGATATCTGACATTCAGGGTTATATATTTTTGTATCTACGATCGTATGTTTGGTTTTATTATACGGATCCTATGTTTGGTTTTAGTAAAATGATTTTTTAATACTAAATTTTAAAAAAAAATTTATTACAATTTTTGGTGTCATGGTTTTTCATCTTTTCTAATACAATTTTTTTCTATTTTTAATATTACAAAACCATTTAAAATATAACACATCGTAAAGAAAAAATGTTAATAGTCAGTAGTAAAAATATCATTATTTAATATAATTAATTAAATTAAAATTCAAACAAATAAAATATATTTTAATTCGTATTACTAGTGCCATAAAAGTTGATGAGATCCTTTTCGATGGAAAAGCCCACTTACTTTATTATTTTAGGTGAAAAGTTATAACTTGTAGTACTGTAATTGACACATATTCTTATAAAAATCAATCATTTGTAAACCTTATTTGTAAACATTTCAAGGAAACAACATACAATAAACTATATTGTTTTATAATAATTTAAATTGATCTTCGATGATAAACTTAATCAACCCTAAATATTTATAAAAACTTACTATTCATCAAATTCATCAAGTATACTAATGAAGTCACTCTAATCATGTTAAATAAAATTGCAGCATAATCATACATCTTAAAACAATAACAAAACAACTTATATAATTTATTGTTCTTTAATATATCAATAAAGAATATAAAAAATATTATCACACTGAAACAATAAATTTAATTACTGTTTTCCACTTGTTTAAGCAACTTTTACTTTAAATTTTTTAGAAAACAAATATTAAATTTTGATTTGTTTTACTTTTACAAAACATGTTAATGTTTGAATTTTGCACACGCATATCTAAAAAAGTATAATTATATCTAAATTGCTAAAAAAATATAATATTCATTTTAATTGTTGTATCTTTTTCTAATTTGTTGGTAATGTTTATGGTTTTCTCAGCTAACTAATATTTTATCGATTTTTTTTCTTGCAAATTTATCTTTTAACTAATTCTTTTAATTATATAACATAAAAATAATAAAAGTTATTAACATATTTGATTTTTATTCTCTTTAATATGCATGATACTATATGAATAGTTGATGATATTGTAATATAATTAAGTTAATAAAAAAAAGAAAATTATATTTATAAAAAATGAAGTGAAATGTATGAAAAAAATATGAGAAAATAATTGTTAATGAATAGGAAAAAAAAAAGATAAGTAAATAGTTTTATAAAAATTATTAAAAATAACCGTTAATTTTTAAAAATTTAACAAATAATTATATTATAAAGGATAAAGTTGGAATTATGAAAAGTGGACACAAAAGAGGGAATCATCTTTATATATAGTTATAGATTAAATCTGAAGCAATTAGTTTTTAACTCACTATTATAATTATTTTAAATTTTGTATTGTTAATAATTTACTAGTAAAAATTTGTTAAATCTGAAGAAACTGGTTTTTAGTTCACTATTATAATTATTTTAAATTTTGTATGGTTAATAATTTACTAGTAAAAATTTGTTAAATCTGAAGAAATTAGTTTTTAGTTCACTATTATAATTATTTTAACTTTTTATTGTTAATAATTTACTAGTAAAAATTTGTTTTTTAACATAAATTAAATGTATTATTTGCTGTGGTTTTAACCGTTACTATTTTTAATTCTGTAACTCTGACATAAAATGTAATGTCATACAAATTGTAATTTTGATTTAATATAGTTACTTTTAAAATTATTAAATTAAGTTTTAAATATTTCTAAATTCATTTTAAAATTTTGTAAAATATATTAAAGTATATAAAGGAAATGTCTTCTTTTGCATCAACATTTTAAAATATCAATTTTATCCTTTAAATATAATAATTTATTAAATTTTTAAAAATTGATCGTTACTTTTATAACATTTTTATAAAATTGTCTATTTCTGCTTTTTTTATTTATTTATCAACGATTGGTTATTTTATATTTAACTTTATTTACGCTAGTATTACGAATAGTAATAACTTGTTGTATCGTTAACAAAACCACAATTTTAATAAATTATTAAAAACAGTTTAACCGTATGTAAACTAATTTTAAAAATTTTATATGCAATATTTGGATCATTGTAACCACAGACTTTTCTGTCTTTAAATTAGTTTAAAAATTTTACATGCATATTTGGACCGTTGTAACCAGTAATAAAATTGTGACTTTAAAAATTATTTAAGCCAATTTTAACTCCTTTTAAATTAATTTTAAAGAGCTTATGTTTAATATTTAACGACTGACTGTCCGTTAAATCGTGATTTTTTAAAATAAAAAGAAAAAAAAAATCTAGGAAAGCAAAATAAAATACAAGAAAGAAAAAATATACAATATGTATACAATAAATATATATATATATATATATATATATATTTTATATGATACTATTATATAAAGAATTTATTTTGTGTACAAATTTCGTTTTCTAATTTTATTTTTAATAATTAATTTTTATAAATTAAAATAATTATTTTATCAATTTTATTTTTTAAATTATCTTTTTTAAAATTAAACATTTATTATTTGACTGATTTTTAATTAACAACTTTTTAAAATTAAAATAACTATTTATAATAAATCTATACCATTATACAAAAGCGGTTCACTACACATTTTGTTTTTCAATTTTGTCTTTAATAACTAATTTTTTAAATTAAAATAATTATTTTACTAATTTTTTCCTTTAAATGATTTTTTTAAATTTAATTATTTTCTGTTTTTATCATTTTCTTAACTGAACCATTTTTTAGAACTAAAATAACTTATTATAATAAAAAAAATGTTACAAAAATTATTTATTTTTAATTTTATAATTTTAGCAAGTATTTGCAGTAGTATATATAAAAAAATTTATTTATTTTGAGTACACCTTTATTTTTATTTTAGCCTTTAAGCAATGGTAATTTTAAACTAAAATAATTAAATTTCTATGTTACCTTTTAAATGTCCCCTAATCTAAATTTAAGCATTTTAAAAATTACCAAACTCATTTTATCTTTTCAATAATAACTATTTTTTCAATTCTTATAATTATTTATAATTAAAAACTATATAATAATAACAAATTATTTTTTAAAATTTTCTAATATTTTTTTAAAATTTAATAACTTTTTACTAAAAAAAATAGAAATACATGCACATAACATATGCATTTTTACCGATATATGTAATAATAGTTATTTAGAACAGTTTTTACTCATGTGAAAGTTTTTATTGAAAAATATATAGATAAATAATTATAAACTACATTTATCAAAGTCATTTACTTAAAGTCATTAAATTTTGTCTCACTGTATTCTAGAATGGACAACTCTTAAATTTCAAACATAAACATAATTTGCAAAAGTAAAAAATAATATATTCACACATCAATTTTTTTCAAATATTCTTCTAACACTTTTATCACTATTTGAATGTACAATTTCCTCACTATATCGAATCTCTATCACTTGATAATTCAAACCAAATTTCAGGTTTAAACCAAACATAATACATTAATAACTTAACCAATCTAAATATTCCAAATTGTAATCTCAATAATTCTAAAACAAACAATATTCAACAGTGCACAAAACCAAATTGATCTATATTTCAAAATAGTTTTTTACTTTAAAGGTATTTATTTTTTAAGTAATAATAAACTGACATGGTGAAACACACAGCTAAACTTTTAAAGATTGGAGGAACATTTACTAAATCACCCAAAATACTCATCAAAAAGATAAATCAATTGAAAAATTATCTTTCTCAAATTTTGGTGAAACCTTAAAACAGTAAATACCGAGACAGTCATATTTTATTCCTTTAAATCAAAATTTAATTAATTCAAAATAATTTATACTTTGTCATTTTTTTTTTCAAAACAGTGAATCAATTCAAGAAAAGGATGAAAAAAAGTAGAGAAAAGTACGGGAAAAAAATATGTACATATAAAAAAAAGGAAAATAGAAAATGGAGAAAAAAAATAAAGAAGAAAAATCACACGATAATACGTTTCCTTAACATTTTATATGAAGAGTACCCACAGAAAGCATCATTATAAGTTATAAGATTTCAACTAGATTGTAATTTGAAAACATAACAATTACTTGTTATTAAAAAGGATAAGATATTATATATTAGTTATACAAAATATATTATATTAAATTATATAATTAATTCTTTTAATTTGTTAAAATATATTTTGATATAAAAAATCTAGTATACTAAAATAAAATTTTGTAAATTCCATAGGTCCAAGAGCTGGCTATAAATAAATTACCTTTGTTAGAATTATTTCGTTGCTTTATAAGTGTGGAATTTTTTGAAATAAATCACTTTTTTTAAAATTAAATATTAATAATTATTTTTATATATTTATTGTTGATATCAATGAAAAAGAGAAATAAAATACCTATAACTATTTATTAAAAATTAAAAGATATTATATTTAGTTGGTTTCTATAAAAAAAACCATTAAATACATCAAATGACACATAAAGCCGAATAAGATAGATTTTGGTCAAGATAATATTGTATATAGTGGTCAAGACATACGTTTCTTTAATTTATTTTACCTTTTTAACCTGACTATTTCTAAAGGATATTCATTTAAGTTGATTTTGCGTTTTCAATTATATTTTATTCTAGATATCAACAGTTTTTAGAAAAAAAAAAACTAGAAAAAATTAAATGATTTTAACTACTTTTTAAAACCATAGGATAATTTCTTGATTATCTTAAATTGATTGTCTTGTATGTGAAACTGAAAAAATAAGTTATTAACTCTAAATAACAATTTCAAATACAGCTTACATTATCCTTAGGACCGATCTAACTCTCCATCCAACCAAATTTGATTTTTTTTTTAATTATTTCCACAAAAAATATGGAGTTTATGTTTGTGTAATTGTGTGACATTAAATCATTTTAAATTATAATATGTGAATTTAAGTATATGAAATTTTCAACAAAATTGATATATACATGATGATATAGGATAATGAATCATAGGAGTGGATAATGTGGACTGGTCCGGTCCGTTTAGGTCCGGCCCGTATTTGGCCCACACAAAATTATTAAAGCAAAAAAAAATTGAATGATAAATGGGTAATTCAACATTTTCATCGTATTTATATTCGTACTTTGACATACAGGATGTACTCTTCAAATTTTAGTACATTAAATAATACATAATACTTGTCATTTTTCGTCATACAATAAGTTAAAACATTAATACAATAGTCCGGAGGAGAGTAATTGATACACACAAGTGCAGATTTTTTTTTATGCAAGCTTGCGTGCCGGCCCGTGCGGGTCATGGGCTAACCCGCGCGAACTGCGGACTTTGACGGACCTGTGGGTTCACTGTCTTAATCCGCCCCATGTTATTTTTTCGAATTTGTGGACTGGTCCGACGACTTATATTTCCACCCCTGATAAATTATAATTCCTATAACCCCGTACATATTATTGGATTTTTATGTATAAGATTAAAGTGTAGAAGACTCGTACCCATAATTTTCTCTTTCATTTTTCTCTATTTCTTTCTTAATCTTTTAACTAAAACTATCCACACGTGAATTGTGCATCATCTTTTTATGAATTATGTTTTCTTCAACAATAAACCGTTAAATGTAATAACAAATCTTAAAAATATTTAAAAAACAAATTATATAAAATATATTAAAATAAATTATTTTTGTATAAATATAAACAAATAGAAACCAAAGCTCTTTAGAGATACAAAACTCCTACCATAGATGCAAATACAACCTAAGTAATATGCATAAAAATATTTGTGAAGCTTATAAAAGTAAATAAATAAATGTAATTAGTTAAAATTTTGACTTGAGGAAAAAATTAAATGAAACTGTATGTAAATGAAGAAATTTAAAACATTTAACATTTTGATAATTAAAAACTTGAAATTAAATAATAATAAACCCTTTTAAAATTATAGATATGCATTCAATAAATTATTTATTATTTATATATACTCAGAATATGAAACTGATGGCAAATAAAGTTTAATATATTTCCTATTATATTATGTACGGGCTTTACATTTTACTGAACGTTTAAAATATTTCATAAACTGCCCTAAATAATTTAAATAACACTGATGATAAAATAATTTAAATAATTAATTATTTAACATGTCTCCTAAATTAATTTGTGATGTGTATAAAATAAATAATTGATAATAATTAAAATTTTGATTTAAGAAAAATAAATAAATTTTAATTAAAGAAAACTAAAGGATTTGATAAATTTGAAAATGAAAATTAACAAAAAATAATAATAAAGTTTTCGAAATTGTAAAAATATTCACGCATTAAATAAATAATTTATATTAAAAATACAAATCTGATTAAATGTAAGGGTCCGAATTTATCAATATTAGAAGAGTGAGTTTAAAATTGCTAAACAATAATAGTTTTATTTTTAAATTATATTCTAGAAGTATTAAATAGAAAATGAACCAATTTTAATTATTAACTACTAAAAAAAATATGTGCCAGCATATATTTCATTTCTTAAAATAATAAAATTATTATTATTATTATTATTAGGATTAGATATGTTTTTGGTTTCTTAACGTTAACGTTAAGTGAATTTTGAAACGCGATTTGAAATGTCAAATAAACTTAATAAGATTTAGTTAAAAATACTAAATCTATTTGAAAGAGATAAATGACTAAATTGTTTCAAAATTTCGGAATGAACTAATTCCAAAATTCACTAACGATTGAGGGATAAAAACATATTTAACCATTATTATTAATATAATATAAAATTAAATACAAATAATTTTACAGTTTTATTGAATTTTTATTTATTTATTTTATATATAATTTATAAATAAAAAATATTAAGTTTAGAAAAATCGTTAAATAAAAAATAATGAAATTTAAAAATACAATAAAATTATAAAAAATAATTATTTAATTTGAGAAAAAAAAAACTATATAAAGAATAAATTTAGAAAATACATATGAACACTGAAATGGAAAATCACTTTTATAAATGTATCTAAATTTACTATCTTTCTATAATTTTAAATTATTTTATTTTTCTTTAACTTTTGGAGATATAATATATGAAATTAATACGATCTTAACAAAGTCATCTGTTTATTGTTTTTCATTATAGTCTCTCTTTTTTTTAAGCATAACGAGAACGATCACATGCTCATAAAAAATACGTGGTTATAAATATAAAACAATATTTAGGACTTATATATATATATATATATATATATATATATATATATATATATATTTAATATATAATAAATATTTTAAATATTATATAATTTTTAAATTAAA
>Ga0099822_1004173_pt1 | contig 18728 bp, 19 predicted proteins | sample CowpeawhiteBW_FD_76839 | JGI IMG/M metagenome (GOLD analysis project Ga0099822, IMG submission 76839) | Root nodule microbial communities of legume samples collected from California USA - Cow pea white BW | ecosystem: Host-associated > Plants > Roots > Nodule | place: USA: California | collected...
AAAATTGATATTTCAAGTAAATATTTTTAACCAAATTATGTTCATTTAATTAATATTTTACATTGAACTTTATTTAAAATGGTGTAAAAGTTGTTAATAGAAAATAATGTTAATAGAAAAAAAATCATAAATTAACCAGTTCATGTTACAATAAAATACATATAAATTTAAAATTTGAAATTTTTTTTAAGTAAAGTTGAATGTCAAACATAATTTTAAATAAACTTAGCTATGTTAAAAATGTATAATAAAAATATCAAATTTAATAAAAATATTTGTATAACATTTATATAAAATTAAATTTTGTTTCAATTTGAAGAGGGACAAAATTGCTTATTTTTTCAAAAATTGAGACTAAATTGAGACAAATTAAAATAAAGGGACCAAATTGAGACTAAGAAAATGACACGTGGCGTAATATGTCACATGTCACTGTCACAGCCACGTGGCACGATGACAGCTTGACACGTGACAATTTTTTTATTTTTTTAAAAAAATTCAAAAATAAAAAATAAAAAATAAAATAAAAATTCAAAAAAAAAATTAATAAAAAAAGTTAAAAAATCGAGAAACTGACACGTGGCACTCCCTCTAACGACGTCAACCTTGACTTAACGGAAAGGGCAAACGTGAGACGTTTCAACAAAAAAGGGGACCATTTCGAGACTTTCAAAAATTTGGGTACCATTTTGAGATTTTGACTCCAAAATAGGGACCAAAGGCATAAATAAACCAAAAAATAAAGACCAAATTGAGAAAAGAAAAGCTAGAGAACCAATTTGACACTACTTGATAAATAAAAAGACCAAAAGAGTAATTTAACCAAGTTTCTACGTAAACATGTTAAACTTATAGATGACACTCTTGGATTCAATGATATAAATATTGTATAGAATAATTAAGTTAAAAAAATGTGAACAAAATTCATGGAAAGGTCAATAAGTCTCATATATAACAAACTTTTCATCAAATCCCTAATACTTTTTTGGTTGACACATTATTTAAGTTTTTGCATAAAGTTTCACTAACATGTAAATAGTATTACAACTAAGGTAAAAATAAATTAACTCTACCTATAAAAAAAATGTTAAAAGAGATATTTTGTAACATTCCAAATAATAGTGTAAAACTATTTGACAAGATATTATAATATTTGCTGCCCAACAAGCATACAAAGATGTATACGTTTTCATCATTTACATTCTTCCAAAAGAAAAGGTTGCAACTAAAAACAACTTTTTATATTGCCTAAAACATGACTTAAATGCCAAGAACAACAATGTCTTTCAAAAGAGTAAGGAGGAGAATGTGAGAGCATGAGAGAGAACGAGAATGAAGGCGATAGTAAGGAGGAGAATGTGAGAGCATGAGAGAGAACAAGAATGAAGACAAACAAAAGAGAAAAGCTCTGAAAGGTATAGAAAAATTCATTTTGAATTTAAAAATTAAATTTTCAACGATTTAGGCTCCAACAAGTATAGAAAATAATTATGGTCTATCTACAACCGTATAGAAAAACTTCTCATATTTATGAATCTACCATCGCACCATTTATTATATCTGATGGATTAGAACCGGTATACTAATTCGGTGTAAAATCTATTTTTTTCAAAAATAATAAGTAGGACCTTGATGTATTTAGAATAAAACTTATCTTATAGACTAATTAAAAATATAACAATACACATATTAATAGATAAATGAAAATATATCCTTATCATATGGATATAATTTTTTTATCACAGTTAAATAAAAATAAATACATACTCTAAAATAAATATATCAAATTTTAAGTAGGATCAAATAATCCTCAAATACAAAAATAAACAATTAATATAAGACAAAAATTAAAGATATTGTAATGGCCAGGCGCACCCGAGTCCTACCCGACCTATGGGCCCAAGTGAATCGGCCCAATTGAGGATATCAAACGATCCATTTCCTGTACATTCCAGTAGTCAAACCATGACAGCATGACCCCGGGAAGCTTGGGGAGAGTACCATCACGATAGGTGATCCCCCATGATGCGGAACCAACTCGGATAGTGGGCATATTCTTTGGTACACGAAGGCAAGGCGGTATAAGGGGGGACGAAAGAAGGGAGAGAGATATATACTTTTTTCTGGAGTGGCTCTTGCTGTATTATTCTCGGTGTCACATCGGAATCAGTGCGGCAAGAACATTTTGGCGTCCACCGTGGGGTCATGTAAAAGAGATTCCCCCGACCCCAAAGAACGATCTAAGATACGATGGTCCAAAGTCCGGAACAAGGGTCTGACTATCAGACAAATCATGCGCAAGATGCCCCTTCAGAGCCAACCGCCAGGGAGCTCTTACAGCAAATAATGGAATTAAGACGGGAAAACGAACTCATCCGACAAAGAGCCGAGGATGCTCATCGACGTGCAGAGGAGGCTAATGCTGACAATCTAGCAGCACGCCGGGAAGTGGCAAAAACCAGAAGGCAGATGGATGAGACAATACGAGGACAGGATGCTTTCCAGCGTGTGAATGGCGACCTCTTGAGGCGCATGCAGACAAGGGAGGAGCAAGAAAGAGGCAGGCGGACAGAGCTCGTTATGCCGGAGGAAGGCTACCCACTCTCCGCCACCATCATGGCCGAGATTGTCCCTCAACATTTCATCATCCCAAAGATTCCCTCTTTCACAGGGAACTCGGACCCTGAAGCACACTTTAAGGTGTTCAATGCACAGATGTTGGTCTCAGGAGGTAATGACGCGATGCGATGTAAAGTGTTTGTGGAAACATTAGCAGGCACGACTTTAAAATGGTTTGGCAGTTTGCCTCGCTCCTCAATTTCATCCTTCACTGTGTTCGCCCGAACATTTGTGGAGAGATTTGCCGCCAACAGAAGCAAATTGCCTAAAATGGCTGACCTTTTTGACCTAAGGCAGAATCCTGATGAGACGCTGAAGGAATACTTGAACCATTTTTGTGATGCGTGTACCAGCATCTCGAGTCCAAACGAGGAAATTTTAGTGGATGCATTCGTGAAGGGTTTGCGTGCTAACACATTTAGCGAGTCCCTTGTCAGGATCCCAGCTTTGTCTTTGTCGGAAATCCGATCTCGAGCCACCACACACATAGAAGCCGAGGACGTAATGAGGCAGAAACGTCGTCAGGAAAAACGTGCGAATGGTGATGTCAAGACGCGTGATGTTCGGCGCACCAACGATGCCCATTTTCTCAAAAGAACAGACAAAAGGTACTCGCCTTATGTCGCTAGTGCTTCACTCTCCAAATTCGATCGGGGAGCGGGATCTAAGCAGAATCCTACGAGAGTCGGGGCTCAGACAGAAGCTCTGGCGAATAAGGACATTTCAAAAGCCCTTAAATGGCCGGATCCAACCAGCAAGATCCTCGGTAGAGACATCAAAGAATGGTGTGAGTTCCATTGGACATATGGGCCTCATATCGAGCAGTGTGTCACTTTGGCCAACCAGTTACAAAGGTTGAGAGGAGAATCCCTCGGAGGAAAACAGACGCGAGAAGGGAGTCAATCTAAATAAAAGTACGAGCACGTGTCGCCCGTTTTCGCAGACTTGAACACCATAGCGGGCGGATTTTCAGGAGGAGGGGTAACCTCCGCGAGCAGAAAAAGATACGCACGAAGCGTGGTGATGACTTCAGCCATTTAACCACGTAGGTCCGCAACCGCTATCTCGTTTAGTGAAGAAGATCGGAGTGACGTTGTCGCACATGAAGATGATCTAGTGGTAGTTTTTGTCATCGCCATGGGGCGATGGGTCCACCGGGTCCTGGTGGATCAGGGGGAGTTCGGCAGATGTATTATTTTGGGACGCGTTCATCGGATTAGGAGTGCCACTAGACCAGCTTCGACCATTCGACGGAGTTCTGGTCGGATTTGCGGGAGACACTGTTGAAGTCAGAGGATATACAGATTTACGAACGACCTTCTTGGATGGAGAGGCCGCGAAGACGATAACTGTACGATATATAGTCGTGAGGGCACCTTCGTCATACAACATTCTCCTCGGACGATCGTCCCTGAACCGATTTGAAGCGGTTGTGTTGACTTCTCACCTAAAGGTGAAGTTCCCAACAGATACAGGGCGAGTTGCCACATTGAGGATTGACCAGACAGTAGCGAGAAAATGCTATGAAAATAGTCTGAAGGTCAGAAGGTCCATGTATGTTCTCTCCTTATATGGCTCACAAGAAAAGAGTTTTCCAAATTTCGACCCCCGAGTAGGTGTGGAGGACAAAAGACCCCAGCCAGTGGGAGAAGTGGAAGAAGTTAGCTTGGGCGACGACAAGAAGGTCAAGATCGGGGGAGGTCTGGGTACATCGGTCCGAGCTGAGCTTATTGGAGTCCTTCAGAAAAACAGTAGCTCTTTTGCATGGTGTGCACGAGATATGGTGGGCATAGACCCCAGTGTGATCACCCATCGGCTCAACGTTGATCCAAACGCTAAAGCCCGAGTGCAGCGCAGAAGAAAGATGGCGCCGGAAAAATTGGCAGCAGTTAGGGAGGAAACCACAAAGCTCCTCTCAGCGGGACATATACGGGAGATCTAGTACCCAGAATGGTTGGCGAATGTGGTCATGGTGCGCAAGTCAAATGGAAAGTGGCAGATGTGCGTTGATTTTTCTGATTTGAACAGTGCTTGCCCAAAGGATTCCTATCCCTTGCCCAACATCGACATGTTGGTCGACAATGTCTCGGGTTGTGGTCTCCTTAGCTTTATGGATGCCTACTCGGGATATAATCAAATCGGCATGCACCCGGAGGACGAAGAAAAAATAGCATTCATGGGTGAAGCAGCTACTTATTGCTATAGGGTCATGCCTTTTGGCCTTAAGAACGCTGGAGCCACCTACCAGCGCTTGATGGATCGGATTGTCAAGCCATTATCCAAGCAAAAGGTTCAAGCATATGTGGATGACATGGTGGTCGCATCTAGTACGACCGATACACACGCGGCCGACTTGGAGGAGCTTCTTGCAACTGTCAATAAGTATGGTCTGAAGCTCAACCCAGACAAATGCGTTTTCGGAGTGAAGGCAGGAAAATTCTTAGGTTTTCTGCTTACCGAAAGGGGAATCGAAGCCAATCCAGATAAGTGTTCAACAATCATGAACATGAGAAGTCCTACCAATGTGAAGGAAGTACAGAGGCTGACAGGAAGAATCGCAGCCCTGTCTCGTTTCCTACCACGATCCGGAGATCATGGGCATCCCTACTTCGAGTGTCTCCGCAAGGGAAAAGGTTTCCAGTGGACGGATGAGTGTCAAATGGCGTTTCAACAACGCAAAGAGCATTTGAGCTGCCCACCGATTTTATGTTGGCCCATCCATGGGAAGCCACTAAAGTTATACGTAACTGTCACTAACCGAGCCATAAGCGTCGCTCTAATGCAAGATCAAAAGGAGGATCAGAAACCAATTTATTTTGTCAGCAAGACACTCCGAGGAGCCGAAGTCAGATATCAGAAGATTGAAAAGGTTGCGCTGGCTGTGATCTTTTCAACACGCAGATTACGCCACTATTTTCAGGCACATTTAGTCTCGGTAATGACTGATCAGCCCATAAAACAGATCCTTCAGAAGATCGAAGTCTTAGGTTGACTCGCGAAATGGGCCATTGAGCTCTCCGAGTATGACATTTCGTTTGAACCTTGTGGCCCGATCAAAGCCCAGGTCCTATCGGATGTTTTGGCCGAGTTGACACCATCACCGATGGAGAAAGAGGAGGTAGCCACAAGATGGATATTATCGGTCGACGGAGCGACGAACTCAAAAGGAAGTGGGGCAGGAATCATCTTGGAAGACCCACAGGGGGCCTTAATCGAGCAGTCACTTCATTTCGCCTTCCGAGCTAGCAACAATCAAGCAGAATATGAGGCCCTCATAGCTGGAATGCTGCTCGCATAGGAGCTCGGAATTCAGAACCTTTTGGCAAAAAGTGACTCCTTGTTGGTCACAGGACAAGTGTCAGGAGAGTATCAGGCAAAAGACCCATTGTTAGCTCGGTATCTAGAGTTTGTCCGAGCATTGGCTGATCACTTCTACTCCTTCAAGTTGATGCATGTGCCACGAGAGCAGAATTCGCGCGCGGACCTTCTATCCAAATTAGCCAATTTTTCACGCCCAGGCAGACAAAGATCAGTGATACGCGAGACATTGGTGACACCCAGAGTATCCGATGTAGGATCTGATGTGAAAGTCTGCACACTTAGCGTCATAACAATAGGACATGAGCAATCAAGCTCTTGGTTGACTCCTTATATCACATATTTAGCAGATGGGCATCTTCCCAACGATCAGGCGGCGACTCAGATAATAAGAAGGAACGCTGCTAGATACACCTTAATAGACGGAAAGCTCTTCCGAAGAGGGTTCAGCCGACCTTTGCTCATCTGTGTAACGCCCGAGGTCGGCAGACAGTTGATGTCCGAGCTTCATGAAGGTATATGTGGAAGCCATGTAGGCGGCAGGGTGCTGTCCCTCAGAGTCTTGCGCAGGATATTACTGGCCAACTCTTAAAAATGATTGTCAAGAGCACGTTAAAAAATGGTCCCAATGCCAGTTACACACCGATGTCCATCGCACCCCACCAGAAGAGCTACAGTCTATAAGCACTCCATGGCCTTTTCACACTTGGGGCATTGACATCTTAGGCCCATTTTCAATGGCTACCAGACAACGGAAGTTCTTGATAGTAGCTATCGAATATTTCACAAAGTGGATCGAGGCCGAACCAGTAGCAACCATCTCGGCAAATACGATAAAGGCCTTTTTATAGAAAAGAATCATCTGCCGATTCGGGGTCTCACACCGATTAATCTCTAATAATGGGATGCAATTCACCGCGTCGAATGTCTGAGCTGCCTGCAAAGGTTGGGGAGTGCGTCAGGTATTTACCTCAGTGGAACATCCACAAACTAAAGGCCAGGCCGAAGTTGCGAATCGGGTGATTTTGAGGGCACTACGTCACCGCATAACAACAGTAAAATCCGACTGGCCAGAAGAATTACCCGGGATTTTACTAGCCTACCATACCACTCCGTAGTCTACAACGCGTGAAACTCCTTTCAGCTTGGTTTATGGTACGGACGCAGTTCTTCCTTTGGAGATCGAACAACCTTCCTTCCGGGTTAGGACTTTCTCCACCGCCCTCACTGAGGAAGGCACAAGAGCAAACCTGGACATGATAGATGAGGTCAAAGAGGCAGCAAAAGTCACCAGTGAGGCGATAAAGATGCGAGTAGAGTCCAGATTCAAAACCAAGGTAGTTCCTCGCTCCTTCATAAAATCCGATCTCGTCCTGAGAAGGGCACATACCCTGCAAATCGAGGATAAGCTCTCTCCAAAATGGACGGGACCTTTTTGCATTAAGCAGGTGCTCGCGAATGGCGCCTACACACTGGAAACATTGGATGGACTGGAAATCCCCCAAACATGGAATGTGGTGAATCTTCGTTTTTACTTTAACTAGTCATTTATGTACCCCTGGCACTCTTTTTCCCTCTTAAGGAACATGAGGGTTTTTTAACGAGGTCAGGACATCCCTTAAATAAAAATTAAATTTTGTTCCTGACTATTGGTTTATTTATCTATATTCATTAAAATACCTAAGCTCGGCTTAGGGCGGTGAAGAGCCGCTTAAAGCAACTACCTAAGCTCGGCTTAGGGGCGGTGAAGAGCCGCTTAAAGCGACTACCTAAGCTCGGCTTAGGGGCGTTGAAGAGCCGCTTAAAGCGACAACCTAAGCTCGGCTTAGGGGCGGTGAAGAGCCGCTTAAAGCGACTACCTAAGCTCGGCTTAGGGACGGTGAAGAGCCGCTTAAATCGGCTTAGGGGCGGTGAAGAGCCGCTTAAAACAACTACCTAAGCTCGGCTAAGCTCGGCTTAGGGGCGGTGAAGAGCCGCTTAAAGCGACTACCTAAGCTCGGCTTAGGGGCGGTGAAGAGCCGCTTAAAGCGACTACCTAAGCTCAGCTTAGGGCCAATAGAAAACTGCTAAGGCAACGACTACCTAAGATCGGCCTCAGGAAGAGCAAAAAATCTCTCTCGACTTGGGGGTTACGCTATCAGAACATAGTCGAGAATCAGGAACAAAAATGCAATAAGCAAATGAATCTCAGCAAGTAGCAAAGCAACAGATGTTCATCAAAATAGGTAAAATGTCATTATATGAAAAGTTCACTTTTCGTTTCTCCATTAAATATAGGTCGAAGTCCTTCAACCATCCACCAAGTTTCCATCAATCACGATTTTCTCGGCATTCACACCAGAGAGGTCGGCGGTAGGGCACAAAAGCTGAACCTGCTCCAAAGCGGCTTCAAATCCTATCCCATATGTGGTAGCAGCCTCATTCGCCATCTTCTCCTCTTGCTCCCGCCAGGACTTCTCTTTCTCTTCAGCGTCCACTCCTAGTTGACGAAGTCGAGCCTAAATTTCATCAGATTTCCTCACTGCCTCTTTTAGTGCAACTCCGAGCTCCGCCGACCTCGCCTCTTCCTCTTTTAGTTTTCTCTTCAAACTCTCATACTCAACAAGCTCGGCATTTAGCCTAGCTATCTCCATTTTTGCAGCAGAAATCTATTTGGTTTTCTTCTCTTCAGTTACACTCATCTGGTTCAATTTTTTGCACAAAGCGATGGTGGACACCTCAGCCTTATGAAGAAAGGCACAAATGTCTTCTTGAACTGAGGAGAGATCTTGATTCAGCAGGCACTGCAGGTCACCTTCAAACACATTATGCGCTAAAGAATGCGACACTTGTTGATAGGACGAGTCCCAAAAACTTTGGCCACCACTACTTGATCCCTCGAGGTGTAGTGGTCCAATGGACGAGGTTGCCTGCTCAGGTCAGGATTGGGATGACGTCGCTATTGCTTCGGTGGGAACTCGGGTTACCGACCCTCTCCTGCGGCGTTTTAACCCTGATTTAGATACAGTCTCCTCTTCATCTGAAGGAATCCGCAGAGTTTCGGTCACTCGAGTAGAAACCTCGCCAACAGCTGGTCGGGGAAGAAGGGGTGCACGGATACTCTTCAGACGCCTCGCCAGATCCTGTTTGGACATGCCTATTCTCGACTCTACAAGAGTATAACAAAAGTTAGGGAGTGCAATGACAAACAAACAAAGAAATCAATTTTCCGAAAACAAACCGATGTAAAGCTTGAGGTTAGCTGGCTAGTATTCATAGCTCAGTACTTGTTTAGTTTCAAATATGGTTTTCAACTGCTCCAACAACAAGCAATGCTCCCGCTCTTGCGGTTCGAGATCTCCGAGTTGTCTCGCCCCGACAAGGTTCGGATGCTGAGTCCAGTATAAGGGAAAACCTTCAAGCAAGTCGGGTTTTTAGGGTGATGCTTGAGTTTTCAGAAAGGAACCTTTAAAGTTTTTATAGGATGATTGAAACAGAGTTAGGAGACCTCTACCCTCCACACCACTCACAGAGGACCACACCTTTTTTGTTGACTTCTTCATCTCAAAAAAGTAAAGAAATACATTTACGCTCGGAACCACCCCAAAATGTGTACAAAGGATGTGGAAAGCTCGGATGAAAGCCCAACTGTTAGGATGGAGTTGTGCAGGGGCTACGTTCAACTCGGTTAGCAGGGTTTTCTCAAAAGAATTCAAGGGTAACCTTAGACCAACTTTAGAGAATAAGGTAGAGTAGAAAAAACAGAAGTGCCCTGAAGCCGAATCAGCCTCAATATCGGCACATACGGGCTCATCTAATCCACAGCGAACCACAGTAACGTCTACGTCATTACTCTGACATAATCTTTGCCCTTGACGGAACCGATCTATCACTTGATCAGAGTTAAAGCCTGACACCTCTCGATGGAGTTCTAAAGACACCCAAGAACATAACTCGTCATAAGTCGTCATCAGCTCACCCAAACTCTAATCAAGCACTCCAACCTAGGGATCCCCTCGCACAGCCAGAAACAACCGGAAAACTACTCAGAAAAACCGCTCAGAAAGTCAAAACTGGAAAACCACCCACTAGGGCAAATAACCTCTGGAAACTACCAAAATGCGGCTTAAAACTAAACGGCTTTATAGTTAAAGTAAGCATTTTAGATTGACTCGACATTACTCATTCAAAACCTCAGTCAGGGATTGTCATGGTAAAACCTCGAAGATCAGACTTTTTACAAACAGACAAACCCAATACAAGTGAAAATGCAAGAAATAAGAAGGAAAATAAAATACCTTGAAGAAAACAGAGCAAACACTATACTGATAAAGAGGGGCGTGGCAGCGCGAGCGGCAACAGAAGAAGTGGAAGAGGAAGAGCGTAAGAAAGGGAGAAGAGAAAATGAAGGGACGCGGTCGTAAAATGTTGTCGTTTGAGAGGGAAAAGCTTGAAGTTTCTTCTAGCAGTTGAAAACTTCTAGAACATGGACCACGTGGCACTCATTTATTAGCTCTGGAGTAAATAAATGGAAAAGACAGCGACTCACGCGCGCAGGGAGAGTGTTGCGACCTTCTTGCCCAATAAATTGTCCAAAAGCTCGGAGGGTTAGTGTAATGGCTAGGCGCACCCGAGTCCTACCCGACCTATGGGCCCAAGTCAATCGGCCCAATTGAGGATATCAAACGATCCATTTCTTGTACATTCCAGTAGTCAAACCATGACAGCATGACCCCGGGAAGCTCGGGGAGAGTACCATCACGATAGGCGATCCCGATGACGCAGAACCAACTCGGATAGTGGGAATATTCTTTGGTACACGAAGGCAAGGCGGTATAAGAGGGGACGAAAGAAGAGAGAGAGATATATACTTTTTTCTCGAGTGGCTCTTGCTGTATTATTCTCGGTGTAACATCGGAATCAGTGTGGCAAGAACATATATCATCTTAATTTAAACATAAAAATTACATATTCCAAAGGATATACTTTAATTATAACAAAGTATGATCCACGAGATGACAAAACAAAAAATATTGTCGTCTCTCTTTACTATATATGATTTTATATATTATATATAAGCGTGAAAATATTACAAAAAAGTAATATGATTTTATTTTTAAAAAAAATATAGTTACTATTTTGTAAAATGAGTGTATCCACAAACTTACAATCGAACCAATGTCACCTATATTTTGTTCGTCTGATATGAGTAATCGGAAGGTTTTAAGGTTGGCATGATAGGTTTGACATTTATGATTTTTTGTGTAGAGTTCTCTCCTAGTTCAAAATCTTTTATCTTCATTTTTTTTCTTCTTCCTAATATTTGTTAAAATTAAAGTCTTCCCCGTTGAGAAATTAGATATTTGCTTGGTTTTAAACTTTTGTAAACGTTATCTGAAAGATAGTTATGATGAGAACCAAGAAAATAACATATGGTAGTTTGCAAACAAATGATGGAAACAAAAAGTGTTTTACGACCAACCAATTAGGTGGCCTAACTGCAAAGTGTTTTATGCTAAGGATTTGATGACCCAACTACTGCAACATCTGCTCAACAACCATTCACAATAGTAAAATATGGTACACTTGAATAACTAATGTTAAATGGTGAACCATTCTTTGTTAATTGTTCTTTATCTATAGTGCCTAAAGGGCATATTCAGAGAGGAGGGAACTTTAATAAAATTTTCTCATGTATAGTAATCTTTGATGTAGAATATATGACTATTGCAAGGCAACGAAGGAAGGAATTTGGCTAAAGAGTCTCATCGTTCATATGATATTTTGATAGAAGAAGGCTATTTTATATATATATATATATATATATATATAATTAAAGTCTAATATAAAATATAAATTTAAATAAACTTAATATTGTTAAAATATTTAATAAAAATATAAATTTTAATAAAAATATTATTATAATATTTATATAAAAGTTAAATTTGGTCTTAATTTGGAGGGGATGGAATTGGAAAATTTTTTAAAAATTATGGACTAAAATGGAATCAAAATAACAAATATATGAACCAAATTGAGATTCAGACAATGACTTAACACGTCTCACCATACTGAATTGACACATGCCACAATACTAATGTGACATGTGGCATAAATAAATAATAATAACAAAATAAAAAAATTCAAAAAAATAAGGAGTTGACACGTGACACATTCTTAACTAGAGGCGGAACATAGTGTTGACATAGGGGAGCCATGACTCCCCCAACACCTTCTTTTTCTAATTTTCTATATATTTTTAAAAATATTTTATATATGATTATTTTATTTATATTAATTTAGTTTAAAAAAACCTTTTTTAAATTTAAAAATCATATTTTTCCTCTTTATTATAATTTCTTTTATTTCTTTATTTGGTTTTTCTTTTTTTCGTGTCTCCATCTTTTTCTCTTCTTTTATTTTCATCTCAATTTTCATCATCAATTTCTTATTATTTTTAAAATCAAATTGCACCAGGCAAAAATTGAGGAGTTAAGAAACATTTTGGACGAAACAGTTTCTTCTTTCGAGTAAATTCATTTTTTACTCTTTTCTTTTTTGAAGCAATATGTGCCTTTTTTACGCTCTAGGCATATCTCTATCTATTAGAGATCATAAAATCATACTCTAATTGTTGATCAAACTCTTCTTTGTGTAGATAGAACTATTTTAGGTTTTGAAGTTATGTAAGGGAAGAACAAGATTAAGAATCTCTAAAGTAATTTAGGATATTCATAATTTAATATTTAGGATATTCATAATTTAATATTTTTCTAAATAAGTGAGAGGTGACAAATTTATATTAAAAAAATTATGGTAAAGAGTAAAATAATTGACTTTTTTTTCAAGTAGAAGGCTTGTGATGAAGATGAAAAAAGTACATCTATGTCATATAAACTTGAGAAACTTGATGAGAATCCAAAAATTGAAGAAAATGAAAAACAACTCTACAAGGTTCTTAAAGTTATATATAATGAATTTGGAAATGCTTTTGCTTTTTTTTAATATATTATTGTTGATGATAAACTTTATGCTACTCTTTTATATATATTATTGTCATATTTTTTGGATTCTATCGTTATGAGTACTTGTTTTGAATAGAGAAAATGATGTGAGAAAATGAAAACTCTTTTTAACTAGAAAAAATAATTTATATATAACAAATATAATTTGCCCCCCCTAAAATTTTTGTTGAAGTTATGCCACTGTCCTTAACATCGTACTAACGGAATGAACCTAATTGTTAGGCATTTTCAAAAATATGGACATAATTGAGACTAAAAAGAATTCGAGGACATATTTGAGATTTTGGTACAAAAACGTTGATCCATTGAGTATTTTAACATATTTCTTTATAGCTTGAGTGCAATTTGCTTAGTTAAGGATCAGTTCACCAATAACAAACTTAAGGTTATAAATCGAATTCTTAACATGCACGGCAAAAATTGTTGGATCTATTTTTGGCTAAAACATGCATACTAGATACCAAGGAAATAAAAATTAAGAAAAAAAAATACATTAATTAGGTTTTGAGAAAGCCCTACACATGTATCCATACCGAGATTGACCTTTGTTGTGTCAACCTTTTGATTTGTGAAAAACTGAAACCTCAGTAATATGATCAAAACAACTCTTTCCAAGAGAGATAGATTTTGAAACTCCTCCTTTTTCTTTCTAAAGGAGAGCCAACGTGCATTCTCTTTACGTTACAAGAGTCTCATATACACGTAGGTTTTAATCTCATCTCATCAAAATAGAAAATCCATCCACTTAATGTCTTTTTTTAAACCTTTCCCTAGATTTGTTGCTTTTAGTAACAAATCAGATATTTTTATTAATCATATTAAAAAAAGTATTTATTTGCTTATTAATCTTATTGACCAAGTCTTACCCAATCAATTTATAAATTTTCAGATTTTATATTAATTATACTTTTGGTGCTAGAAAAAATATAATAATATTTCGCTAAAAAATGTTAATTAATTAAAATTAAACCCTATAATTTAATCAATAATATTTTTCTTGTCCAACAAAGATCATAACACTTGTTATTGTGTGACCTCATAGGTTCATTACTAAATTGGTAGTAAATTAACTCACTAATTTAAGTTTGACGTCTAGCAACACTCCTTAACGATCGGATAATATGAAGTATCGTTTACTTAAGAACCATCAGAGGATCAATATATATAATATTTCATTGCATTTTTACAACTCTATGTTAACTTTAGAATATGATATAACTGTCAAATTCCAATAAATTAATACATGTGAATAACTTAAGAAACCCTTTTCTTCTTTCATTCATAATACCTTGGCCAAGGTTTTTATTTATATAGAGCTCACACTCATTACCAAGAGTTGATGGATTCTTGCTTGATTAATATTAAAGTATAATAAATAACTTGTTAATTTCTATGATAATCTCAAGTCTAAGGAAATTATTTATTTCTTCAAAAGAATTTCTCATTGATAATTAAAAGGTAATATTAACCGTTAGGAATTCTCCTTTGAGACAATTCAATGGTCATATTTCTCTGTGTACCCTTTATATGTGTAATTTTAAAAAATGAGATATTTTAATCTTTATCTTATAAATACCACTACACACATATTGATCTATCCAGGTTAATGATGTTTTATCCTCAATAATCCTATGGTTAAGAAAAATTTAAATTAAAATTATATAAGACTTATTTCTCATTACTATCATCTATTATAATAATAGTCTTTAATTTTAATTAAGGACATTATCATATAAAGTCAATAAATATGGCAATGAAGTGAATAATAATAAACATAGTTTTATTATTACTAACATGACATATTTGATCTAGGGCATACCTCAAACCCAACAATCTTCCACTTGGACTAGAGCCAATCAGTCATGAATCTCATTCCTAACTCCTACTTGTGCTCATCAAACTCTTTTATGCCAAGTGCTTTGGTGAATGGATATGCAACATTCATTTTGCTTTCTACCTTTTATAGCTTAATGTCTCCACGTTCAAAAAATTCTCTAAGAATGTAATATTTTCTGCAATAATGCTTTGTCTTTTGATGCGATATAGGCTCTTGTGCTTGAACGATTGCCCCGTTATTGTCACACAACAACGTAACTGGCTTGCTCATCGAAGGAACTACACCAAGTTTAGTTAAGAAATTTTTGATCCAAACTACTTCCTTAACAACTTCACTTGATGTAACGTATTCTGCTTCAGTAGTTGAATCAACAATATTAGCTTGCTTGGAACTTTTCCAACTTATTTCACCATAAGCAACATCAGGTAGTGTACAAGTCATAGTATACATGATTGCTCCCACTAAACTAGCATATGGTACTCTATTCATGAATTCTCTCTCTTAAGTAGTCTTAGGACAATCCTTCCTACTAAGAGTGACTCCATTTCCTATAGGCAAATAACCTCTCTTGGAGTTATCCATGTTATATCTCTTTAGGATGGTATCAATGTACATAGATTGGGAGAGTCCAAGTAGCCTTTTGGATTTATCTTGATAGATCTTTATTCCTAGAATATATGTTGTTTCTCTCATATCCTTCATGGAGAATTGTTTACATAGCATTGCAAATCCGATATATACATACATACATACATACATATATATATATATATATATATATATATATATATATCATTTCCGATAAGAAACATGTAATTAACATACAGTAACAGAAATACAACCATGCTCCCATTGTCCTTTTTGTATACATAAGGCTCTTCTTCACATCTAACAAAATCAAACATTTTGATCGTGTTGTTGAAACGAATGCTCCAACTTCTAGAAGCTTGCTTTAATCCATAAATGGATCTTTGCAACTTGCAAACTTTATTATGATCAGAAGCAGGTATGGAACCTTCAGGTTGTGTCATGTACACTCAACTCTATATTAGGAAAAGTTGTTTTTACATCCATTTTCCATATTTCATAATCATAGTATGTTGCTATAGCAAGTAGAATCCGAACTAATTTGAGCATTACCTTAACCCTGGTGCTCAACAACGTCGCTCAAAGATTGAGCTCGAATAGGGCGTCAACCAATTCTTGCTCCGAAAGACCTTTGACAAGGTCCTTCTCCTGGCCGCTCAGATTGAATGACAATTTGGAACCCTAGTGCAAGTTAGTCCGAAAGATGCCACAAGTGGCTAGAAGAAGATGTAACCCCTCTTTCGAGATGCCACGTGTAAATTTATAATTGCCAAAATTCAAAAATTAAATTTTGATATCATCGTATTAAATAGGAATACTTCACATTTTTTTTATTTGAAAGCAACTTTCCAAAATGTTCATTCGAATGAAAATTTATTATCAAGTAAAGCATTAATGGAAGCAACCAAACTGGTTTAAGTTGTCCAAACCAAAGCTTATTACAAGTTTAAAAACTCAAAACTAGTCAAACTATTACAATTGACTTATTCAAAATTAACCACTTCCAAAATCTTTTCATAAAACTTCCCAAGAAGCCTTCCCCTGGCTCCTCACAACTATGTCTCTCCATTAGTATCTGCATCAACATCTGTTCTCGTATAACACATTATACAATCATCGTACAAAAACAAACACACATAAAAGCAAGGGTGAGCTAACAAAAAAACATCATATAATAGTGTATTCCCCACGTAAATCTCACCAAAGATAACAACCCGTCACATGTTCCCAAAACTAAAACATGTACTCATCGACGTATTACCAACAAGTAATATCCACGGTATGTTATTCTCTCATAACAAACCACTCTACCTTTTTTGCGCAACAACACCTCTTGAAAAGGTCCATTCCCCTACTTTCCATAGACTTACAAACAACAACACTACTCGCTCAACAAAGCCTTCGGTAAGAGCACTCTTGCTAAGCTCATGCCAAAGACTCATGGTTGAAAGAAACCCTTTTACCCTGACTCAACAAAGTCCTTTGGGTAAGAGAACCATTCTGACTTTACAGTTATCAAAGACTTCATACTGCCACATCACGTATGTACACATATACATATCATCTCATCGCAAGGTCAATCATACCTCAACTCATCATATAATTACATCATATCATAACCTAAGTATTATTTCCTTACACCTAAAGATTTTAACATATAACTCCCACAAATTCTACACCAAATAATACAGACAATAACATTGCAATTACAAACAACAACCACAGTAGCAAAAGAAAAACAACCGCGACAGCAAATAAACAACAACAACAACAAAAAGAAAAAACACATCAGCATAAAAGAAAACAACAACATAAAAAAATAGCAGCAACAACATAAAAAAAAAGCAACAGCATATACAAAATACAACAGGAGCAACATTAAAATAACAACAACAACAACAACATATAAAAAAATCAGCGGCAACAACATAAAAAAACACCAGCGGCAACAACATAAAAAAACAATAGCAGCAAAACTAAAATGTAAATATCAACAACAAAACTAAATTGAAACAACAACAACATTCTAGTCTTAAAACAACAATAACAACAACAAGTTAAATTTAAAACAACATTGACATTCTAGTTTTGAAACGACCACAATAAAACTAAACTTAAATAGCAAAACAAAAAAAATTGAATTCAAACAACACATTTTTTTTTAACAATAAAAGAACCTATACACCAATATATATCTTATTATTATATCAAAAATCATCTTTCAAATATTTTTTCATCTATCATGCTTAACACATATATAACATAATATATATAAAACATATATACTATTTAATACAAATTTTTCAATTTCATGAAATATAAAATATAACCATTTTCATGCTTTATTATGCACCCCACGTTGTACCAACCATTTTATCTATGCACCAATTAAAATTCCAACGCCTAGTACCAAAAAAAACAATCTCACAAAAGGCTTAACCATCAAAATTATCCGAAAAAGATAGCAATTAATTTACACTATGATTTTATATATGGCGCGCTTGTGCATATGATTTTTTAAATATACGTGATATTATATTAGTAGGTGATAATATTGTAATGTTATTAAGTTAATATATAAACTAAACTTATATTTATTAAAAATAAAATGAAATATATTAGAAGATTTTATAAAAAACTTATAAAAGTAACAGTCAATTTTTAAAAATTTAATAAATTATTATATTTAAAGGGTAAAATTAATATTTTGAAATGTAAACACAAAAAGGGGAATCCCTTTATATATTGTTATTATAGATAGGTTAAAATACCTTTTTGGTCCCAATTTTCGTAAGTTTTTTCAAATAAGTCCTAATTTTGGTTTTGTTGTCAAATAGGTCCCAATTTTCGTCAATTTTGTTCAATTGAGTCCTTTTTTGCTAACACCGTTTAAATCATTAACGGCCATGAACAGTAACGTGTCACTTCGTGGTTTTTTTGAATTTTTTTTATTTTTATTTTTTTGAATTTTTTTTGAATTTTTTTAAAATGTACATGTGTCAACCTAGGAATGTGCCACGTGTCACTTCATGGTTTTTTTGATTTTTTTTGAATTTTTAAATTTTTTTTTAAATGTCCACGTGTCAATCCAGTAGCATACCACGTGTCAAAGTCAATGTTTTAAATTCAATTTAGTCCATATATTTGTTATTTTTGCTCAATTAGGTCCCAATTTTTGTTAACATTAACCAATTTGGTCCCTCTCCAAATTAAAACCAAATTTAATTTTTATATTAAATTTCACATTTTTATTAAATATTTTTATATAATATATTAAAATTCACATCATTATAACTTTGATATAAAAATTAAATTTGGTCACATCTTCGATAGGGACCAAATTGGTTAATGTTAACAAAAAT
>Ga0099822_1004174_pt1 | contig 18724 bp, 10 predicted proteins | sample CowpeawhiteBW_FD_76839 | JGI IMG/M metagenome (GOLD analysis project Ga0099822, IMG submission 76839) | Root nodule microbial communities of legume samples collected from California USA - Cow pea white BW | ecosystem: Host-associated > Plants > Roots > Nodule | place: USA: California | collected...
AATCAATTAAAAGTTAAAATAATATTTTATTTGATTAAATATGACTTTAATAATAATTTATATGTATATATAAACAAATTTAAAAAATAAAACAAATTAAAAAATTTGAAAACTAATTAAAAAGATTAAAAAAAAAACTAGACGGGTCAGTCCGGCCCGGCCCGTTAGCCTGTCATATATGAGACAGGTTGTGAATATTGGCCCGTTTTTGTTTGACGGGCCAACCCGTCCCGGCCCGTTTTTTGACGGGCCACATACGGGCCGGGCCAAATGGGCCGGGTTGGCCCGTTTGCCACCCCTAGTCATTATTCTATCCCTCCCTATTCTTCGACTTTGGTTTTTAGTAATGGCAAATAAATACTAAATATTTATGATTTCAGAATAGTATTTTCTTGTTTCACAATGTAATTTATGTCATTCTGAAAATAATCGTTTAACCAAAAGGTTTTAAACAAAATGTCCATCACCATAATATTAATTCCCATTTCTTATAATTCTTTGAGCCTGCTCCTGTTCGTTTCACATTATAGTTCATCTTACTATTTGTTAATTTGTATACATGTCAAAATAGCGTTAAGGATGTAAATTTTATGTTAGTGTAGTTAAAATAAAGTGAAAAAAGAATATTAGTTTATGATAAAATGGGTATGCGTAATTTTGTCACTATATGATCTTTATAAGCTGGTTTAATTTGAAATCCCAAGAAGAAATTATAGTCGATTTTAGATAGACGAAATAATTATTATATTGGTTTATGTCCCGTTTTGCCAATGATCATACACGATTTGTTTATGGATGTGAAATGTGGCGATCATATTCAAAGGTTTTCTGTAAGTGATTTACTGCATGAACCCAAACTTTGTTATATTTATTGAAATTATCTTAGGATGAGATTCATCCGAAGTTAGAATGATTTTGTTATGCAGGCAAATATTATACAATAAAGGTTCTGCTATGAAAGTTACCAAAACTAATTATCAAAGGAGACATTTATAAATCGTGACTTTAAAAAACAAATAGCAGATAAACAAATTGTTAGTTGCAAGAAGAAAAGTATTGCATTCTTAAATCAAAGCAGCCTCAAGCTTAAAAGGTTTGTCTTTTCAATGGAGATTGCTGCCTACACTTAATGAATTTAAATAAGTAAGAATGTTTTTCTATTTCCAATCTCTCATGGGCAGGCGCTATTTTGAGACTAAAAGTTGATTGAACACAATTTATATTTAAATTAAGAAAAGTAATTAAGTTCAAATAATTTAGCTCTAATAATATTAATAAAATATTTTCGGTCAATACAGATATAATTTTTATCGTTCTATGACTTTCCACAATAACTTCAAAGCCAGAATTCATAGGAGAATTATCTGTACTTATATACAAACAATAAAAAAAAAGTGTTTTGTTTAGAACATGTGTTTTTTTTAATTTTCAAACAAGTAAAAATAATAATTCCAGGATTTAGCAAGGTTCTACTGCAGAACCGGATAATTACTCACATCCCCTTCTGGGCTCCAATTTTAAATTTATTATTCCGATCTAATTATTTTCTGTATTTGAACAGTGCCGATATTGTATATACAGGTTGCCTTATCATAATTTGAATGCCCGATACAATTTGGCGCAGACAATTTGATAATTTATAAGCTCAATGTGCAAGCACCATTATATTGCCTCAAAATCGTATTGTACTCAGTTCAGAATGTATAAATACTTCATTTAGACCAAGCAGATTGCTTTTCTAAATAAAAAGAAAAACGAAAAGACGCAAAAAGCTTTATTGCCTAAAATACAGGGTTTGAATCGTACAAATGAATGTTAAGTCGAGATTTGAGTATATCTGGAAGTTCTAAAACTCTGCCGAGCCGGGTGTCCGAGGAAAAGGAATAACGTCCCTTATATTGTCCATTCCTGTTGCAAATTGGACAAGCCTTTCAAATCCCAAACCAAAGCCTGCGTGAGGTACTGCATCAACAACATATTGCATCTTGTCAATATCATCGAGTTAAAAAGTTCAAACAACAATAGACCCCCTTCGTTGACACAACAATAGCGTCGGACAGCACTCTTTTAAATGTTTTCATCCCAACATTTAACAAATATTTTAATTTGTTCCTGATAATTAATGTAACTTCGAATAGTATTGACATCTTAAGTTTGATAATGTAACGTATCATACTTTTTAAATGTTGGGATAAAAAACACTAAAAAAAATTTAGAGGTACCAATTTCAATATGGGCCAAGAATCAAAAACCTTATTTAACTCTCTACATGTTTGAGAACTAATAGGTGACGTTGGAAGACCATTCTCAACAAAAAAAAATGAAACAATTGCACAGAGCTTGCAATTTACCACCTGCAACAATAGTTTTATAAAGCAAGTTGGATAAAAGCAGCAAAATCCTTTCCCCAAAAGATGAAATGGGAGTTTCCAAATGAAAGACAAAGAAAGTTTATCAGCAAAAGAACGGGTAATCTTTTATTCTTAATGTGATTTACATCTTGTACGGCATGGTACAAATAGGTAAAGAGGCTCAAAGAGAAAGACATCTGACCTGAACCATATCGACGCAAATCAAGATACCACCAATATGCATCCTTATTTAACTTTAATTCATCTAAACGAGCTTCTAGATACTCAAGCCTTTCTTCCCTTTGGCTTCCACCAATAAGTTCACCAATCTAACAGAAAGACGTGTAGATAAGTTTGCATTGTGCATAAATAAGAACATAATACTAAGAGCTGTGTACAGTAGAATCCCATGTTACCTCATCAGGCAAACATTCCCGGCAGCGATAGGCTAACAACGTATTTTTTTAATACAAGGTTTACTATTAACTGAAATTTATTGAAAATCACAAAAATTGTGAGTCTGTTTAAGGAATTTCACTCATGATTTTGTAGCCTTCAATACATATTAATACACTAGAGAATGTGTTAGAATGAAGATGCTGCTAGTACTCCTCTACATTATTTGACAAAGAAGTTTCTACATTTTTATGCCCTATCAAACCTAAAGCACTACTCTTTTGAATAGTGCTGAGATAGAACTAGATCACAATCGGGAGTAAAGTACAAATCTTTATTGATGAAGCGTGGTTCCCAATCTTGCCCTAACATGGGTACAGTACCAAGAACTGAAACTGTACAAAGAAAAGGAAATTCTCTGGATATTCGAGAGATCCAGAACCCTCAGCCACCAAACTGATTCTCCAATGACTAACTACACCTTCAACTCCTCTTCCTAGTTATAGTCAACATGCCTTATTTCTCTAATTCTTTTGCGACTAATGATTATACTATGTGACTAACTAAAGGGATTGTTTATTGTACTGAAAATTTTATTCACAAACACTATTTGATGGTAATAATAAGAAAGAGAAATTTTATGAATTACCCCTGGAACCAACATGTCCATGGCCGCAACTGTCTTTCCATCATCATTCTGTCGCATATAGAATGCTTTAATATCCTGAAAAAAATTAAATTCAACAACTTCAATACGTTTGATTCACCTTTTTTTTTTTTTTGTGTATACACAGAATCCTGATCGCTGGTCAATTTCATGCAAGTAAAACAATGACAAAGCATTTTTGTGGTAGAATTTGCATTTTTTTTTCTTTATAATTTTGTGCAGGGAGGAGTGGAAGTTCAGCAGAAGAAAAACAGTTCGGAAGAATGTTACTTCTCTATTTTCTCAGCCACTTCTTTCAGATTTTGTGGATTCTATATCTTGCCTTTAAGGTTAAAAGTTCTAGGTCCTTTCTTAGTACTGACACCCATTTTAAAATTATTTATAACACCATGATGTCTTCCATATGCCATGTACAAAAGATGAGAGGAGAAGGTAGCATGCCTTTGGATAATCTCTAATTATCACTGGGCATCCATTGTATGCCTCTTCAGTTATATAGCGCTCATGTTCACTCTGAAGATCACAACCCCATTTCACCTATGAATGCAAGTAGAAAAATATGTCAAATACAAACAAATTGGAAGAAGTTTACGAATCAAGTCATTTCAAATTTAGAAAAATAGTTTATACAACAACGACAATCAAATCCTGAGCCACTAGTTGGACCAGCTACTTCGATGAACGAGAGTAAATTTAGCATATGACCAATTTTGAACAAAATGCAAGCAAAAATAAGATAGGTAATGTCCAAGGGACGGGAGGAGCAAACAAAAAAGAAGTTACAAGATATCCTCTCTGTCTTTGATTTGCCAAACAATAAGCACAATACATTACAGCAAAATAATACTTGTAACATGTTTGATTTTAGAAAATGGTTATGGGATAGAATAAAACATAAGATAGAGCACAGGATAACTGACATTCAACAGGATTACTGAAACTGAGAAAAAAAAAAAAAAGCATTTAGCGAGTTACCGGGAATTCAAATTTCTTATTTGCTCCTGACAGCAGATCTATTGCTTCAGTGTAGGTTATTTGCACAACATCTTTATCTGCTACGTCCTTTTATAATGACATCAAACTAATATGTAATGATCAAATTGGTAATTATAACCGATAATACAGATATAAATTAGATAAAGGAAAGCAATATGATGGTTACACTGAGAACTCATACACTCAAGCGAGCAATGATTCCTTTACTAATCCATGTATCAAAAAACTCCATGTCTTCCTTGCAGTTATCGAGGACATATTTTATCTTCAAGAACATGAAGCACACAAGCTTTAATATCAAGAAATAATATAAAAAAATCTTTGCAAAATTAATCAAAAAGTAGATGACAACTTTGTAGTATTAGTGGAATGTAACATACTACAAACTGGAGATAAGCAGATGCACAAGCCATGTCATCATTAAGATCAGCAAATGCAAGCTCCGGTTCAATCATCTGAATAAACAATATGATAATGTCCTTTAGTTATTGTTCCATTACACATACATTACAACTAATCAGAAAAACTAAGCGGCTTATAAGCAAAAGGGAATGCATAATCCAGCTTCTTTTTTAATTCAAATTGAACACACAAGAAAACAAATCACTAACCCAAAATTCAGCCAAGTGCCTAGAAGTGTTGGAATTTTCTGCTCGGAATGTGGGACCAAAGGTATACACCTGCATAAGTATAATATTCAAACAAAGGATATTTCATTCATTAATTTTAAAACACTAAATTTTAAAGAAAACAAGACAACTGCTAAAATATTAGAGACAGAGAGAGAAGGTGACATATGTACATCAGAGAGAGCGGTTGCATAAGTTTCAGCATTGAGTTGACCTGAGACAGTCAAGAATGCAGGTTTTCCAAAGAAGTCCTGATTCATAGAATGCTTCAGATTAGTGCATAAAATACAACAACTGCCTAACACATTAAGAGAGTAGGAATATGAATTTGTCTCACTTGTGACCAATCAATTAATCCGTCATTCTTTTTTGGAATTGCATCAACAGGAGAATCCGTAGTATCTTGAGAACTTGGTATCTGTAAATTGAAGGGAGAAAAATCTATAACTAAATGCTTAATAAGATGAGAAATAAGTACTTCCGACAGACTTGGAAATTATAGCCCAATCCTTGAACCATTTTAAATTATGGAAATGAACTTCCTTCGGTTAGGGAAAACATTAGCAAAGGACTGCTGTAAGTAGTGATTACTGAGTAAACAAGGTAATAGACTCTGCATGCCCTGTGTAGACTTCAAAGATATAGTTCCAAATCTAAATGTAATACATAATTTAAACAAATTCTCACTGCATTAAATTTTTTAATTTAAAATTTTTTATAGCAGAAAAGAGAAAATTTTCCAGACAAGAGTGACTGCATTAAAGAAAACATTAGGAAAAACCATTGAGAAGGCTTTGCTCCAAATAGTTTTACTAAAATTGTTTTTAACAGTGTTCAATGGCATTGATTGACCAATGAGGGTGATTGAACATAAGGTGATTTGGCTATTGTTGTTGCTAAATTATTATCAACCCAGTGTTTCTTAACAAGCTAAAGAGTGTCATCCCCAGAGATCCACCTGCTACATAGTCTAAGCTAAAACCAAACGTTCTCCTGCTCACAGCATAAAAGTAAAGGATCACATAACATTTACTTTTAATGGCTTTAATTTGCTCTACTGTGACTTTCAGGAACTATTTTCTTGTGGGATTCATAGTAGTTTTGAATGAAAGACTGCTCCCACACAACCATGGTTTTCTAACAAATTTCCAGTCAGGGAAGATGAGAGAAGAATTTAATCCTTGAGTAGTCAAAGTGCAACATGTAATTTGGTCAAAAATATTCATATAAATTGGAAGTAGATCGTGGAATTGGAAATACCAAAGTAGTAACACAGAACTGTTCACCCGCTCCCTCACAATCTGAAGCTGTTATGATAGGACTTGAGATCCAAACAAACCCATTTTCTTGGAAGAACTTATGTGTAGCATAGGCCAAAGCATTCCTAACCCTTGCAACCTGAATTCGTTTTGTATGACAAAAAATATCGATAATTGTAAAAATAAAAAATAAGGTAATTTCATAAGCAAAAATAGTAACAGAAGTTACATGAATTAATACCCTAGTCAGAATTTTGTACATAAAGTACATAAAAATAAAAACATTATATGTAAACGAAAAATAGAGGGAAGGAAATTGAAAACCATAAGCTAAAAATTCATTGCCACTATATGAACTTTGAGCATAAACCTCTGGAGGTATGAACTGATTGAGCACCCTCTTCCTAGATAAATTGAAAAAAGCTACAAAGTAGCTTCACTGGATTCAATTGATAAGATGTTGATTAAAATTTATTGATGATTAGAGTTTTAAGCAAATAAACCATTACTTAAAACTCCTACTAAAGAAGAGACATAAAGCTAGTTAGGCCAGAGTACTTTTTGCACTCCGCACTCCGCATGATTAACACCAATGAAATACCTCCAGTTATAGAATGCAACAAATTTTGGAGACACCTACCTCCACCCTTACCCTCACCCCAATCATTATTTGCATATAAAGAAATTCTTCATGATAAAGAAAACCAGCTACATAATCAATCGTTCAAAAAGTGGCTTCACATAACACGACAGATGAAAAACAACAATATTTGAAGAAATTTAAGATAACTATTTAAACTAAAGCAAAGTAATGAATTGTTCTTTTGCATGATTAAGTAAAGGCATAAGAAGGTAAGGTAAAAAGGAATATGACAAAATAGGAAACCTTACTGCACCAAAAGTATTTGTCCTTGAACGAAGATGTGCTTTTGTTCTTAGAAATTCTCTGCTGGCTCTTTTCTTTTGGATGGGAAAAGAGGGATCACTTTTGCCAATCTGAAATTGTAGATCAAAGTCTTGCATGAGTCACCTTGGAGTTAAAGATCTAAATGAACCAAGTAGGAAACATGTAACGAGCCTAATGCAAGACCATGAAAAGAGAAAATAAAATCCCATATACTATAATCACTTGCAGCACCAATGGCAATTTTAGTCACAAGATTATCGTCAAGAGAATAGTTGTCATTTTCATTGTCATTTACACTAACAGGAAAAAAAAAAACAAGCGAAAGCATGATGAAAGCAAAAATGAAGTTAGTGGTCTAAAATCTAAATCATGTTAGGAAATTAGAGTCAATAAACAACCAAATAGTGGTTAATGAGCAAAGAGTAAAAGTTTAAAAGTTTAAAGACAATGTTTTCATAAGCAGTACCAAAAGACCAAAGCAAACACCTATAATGCAGCCAGTTGAGACTGACTGTCCACACTGGTCCTGCGTACGCAAAAAAGATGTTCCAAGTATGAAAAAGAAAAAAAAAACAAAATAGCAGCTATAATTTCAATATATGGTAGAAGCCTGCGCAACATTATGCTGGATATACGCAAATGAAAAAAACATGTTAAAATGGATAAAATCTTTGAACTAATGAACGAAAAAAAAAAATATGATAAAAGAGAGCAAAATGGTGAGAGGTTGTTTTATTACGATTGAGGGAGAACTAACCAGCACGATTTTGTTGACCTTCAACTCCACTTTCTGTTTGGATCCTTGGCTCTTCACCACAACTCCTTGCACCCACACGGAAGCACCAGTGGTAACCAAGCCAGATTCTACCTAATAACAAACTCAAAACCTTCAAGAGTGATAGTAACAAAGGTTTGTCCTGATAAACTTCTCCAAAAGTTTTTATATAGGAGAACAAAATAAGGAGAAATGAAATATACTTTGTAAACTAAATTTAACTTATATATAAAATAATTTGCAGGAATTCTTCCAAGTTATGTTTTCTAAAAGCTACTTTTCCGCTTATGCAGGAGCCTATTTTAAACTACCCAAAATCTTATTTCATTTGGTTCTTGGTAACTGATTCCCGATAAGTTTATTCACACAAACCTAAATATAAAACCATAAACAAAAACGATAGAAAAAGCAAGCACACCTGATCGTAACCTTCAGCCTCGGAGTTCAACACGCATTGCATGTTAGAAAGGCAAGAACCATCGTTAATCTACACACAATCAACAATCTACTCGATCAGCAATTGCATTGCAAATACCGGCTAATTACAATAGAAATCGGTCTAATGTCTTGCCTCGATGAAGGTGACGCTACTCTGAAGGCGAAGCGTGCGAACCCAGCCCTGCACGACGAGGTCGCGGCCGAGAACGTCGGCACCATCGCCTTCTTTGATTTCGGAAACCCTAAGCTTTTTGCGGAACTGTTCTACTCTGCTGCCGGAGGTTCGAAGAGCGGCCGCGCAGAAGGAGCGGCGGGAGGGGAAGGGAGAAGGAGGGAGGAAAAGAGATTTGTGGAGTGAGAGAAAAGCAAGTGCCGTTGTTGCGGCGTAAGGTTTCAGGCGAAGAGGCCTCGCCGCTATTGCCATTGTTATCGCTTTTGCGGCGCCAACGCCAATGATAGCAGCCATTTGCGTGTTGGTGCGTCGACCACACCCTACTCACTCTCCGACAAGTCTTATCCCCCGTTCAGTTCCTTTTACCGCCTATAACTACCTTAATTTCTTTTTTATGGGTTTCAGCTAAATTGATCCAAACTTTTAATTAGTTAATTAATATTAATACTCATTGTTTGTATCATAAATTAATATAAATAAATAATGTTTTTCAATTAGCGACGTTAAATATAGTTTGACAGTATTTTGGATACAGTTCACAATAGGATGGCAATTAGGGTCTAGTCCGCGGGTCCGGCTCGCAGGTCCGCAGAAAAAACGTGAGGCGGGCCAGGATAGTAAGCTCGCAAGTCCGTATGGGCTAGCCCGTGGGCCGACCCGCAAGTCTGCATAAAATTAAAAAAAAAAGAAAACTTGCACTTATATATATTAATTACTTTTTTTATGGACTCTTACATTAATATTTCAAATTTTTTGTATAACTGGAAAAGACAAGTATTATGTAATTTTTAATGTGCTAAAATTTAAAGAATACATTGTGTATGTCATAGTATGAATATGATGAAAATGTTAAATTATTAATTTATCATCTAATTCCCCAAAGTCTTTACTTAATTTGTGAACTTCTTAAAGTTTTCCAATTTTTAAACATCAAAAGTTTTATCATTAAAAAAAAATAAATAAATAAAAAGTGGGTCACCCCGCGAGCCAACGTATATGCAGAGCGGGCCAGAGTATGCGATCCGCATAAAATATGCGGGGCAGGGCGAGCCGGTCCGCGGTGTGCGGGCCTTATGCGGGACGGGCCGGCCCACATTGCCACCCCTATTCACAACGGATAATTTTAGTATTAAATATTTTAATATTTATTTATGAATAGTTCGGAGTACAGGTAGATATTTATTATATAAGAAAATTAAATATTTTATTAGGTTAAATTTAATTAAAAGTAAATTTAATCTACATTTTATTATAAAATAAGTTAAATTTAATTAAAATTAAAATTTAATTTAATTTATATTATATTTTATGTTTTTTTATAAACTTTTTTAACTTTTATTACAAAATGTTATAAAATATATTTATTTTTTAAATATTAATCGGTATATATTTATATTTCCATAGTTATTATCTTAAAAGGTATCTGACCAACAATCATATTAGTAATGAATGAAATTTTTTGTTACAAGTTGAACAGTGAACAGACACTACACAGTGAACAAATACTATCGGTGTCCAATCTAACTCGTTAATATCTCCACATTTAATATATCACTTATATTACAACTAAAATTATGATACCTGAATGATATTATATATTTGTCAAATACATTCTTTAAATATACCTTTGTTCAATTTTTTTATAATAAAAATAATAATAAGCTATTATTATTATAATTACAAAAGTAAATTTAAATAATTTATAGTTTTTTTAGACAATTTTTTATTATAACTAGTTATTTTAGTTTAAAAGAATAGTTAAAGTTTAGAAAAAAAATTGTCAAATAAAAAATTGTTAAATTTAAAACAAAAAATAGTATGTAAAGAATAAAATTGATAATATAATTATTTTAATTTAAAAAATACTTAAAGGATAAATTTGAAAATAAAATGTGTACACCAAAAAATCTCTTTGTTAATATAATAAAAGTATAGATCAAATATGATTTTGATTTTGATTAAATTGAGACTAAATTAAAAAAACAATATTACATAATTAGCATGAAATTTCAATTATACATAGAATGAAACAAAATATAATCAAATGAAGATTCAAAAATATTGAATAATTAAAATAATGACGGGTTTGTCACTTTAAACAATATCGTTATATGATTGTATATTTTTCTTAAATTAAATTGCAAATATTTAAATATATATGTAATCTTATAATGTTACCCATAATTTGTTATGCATGCCTCTCTATATATAGAGAGGATGTTTGTGTGTGTATAAGTGAATATATAATCTCCACTTATTTAGAAAATTAGTGAATTTATCACATAATTGTTATAATATATTAGGTTTTAATTATTTAAAATTTATAAAATACTTAATATTTTAATGAATACTCATTAAATCATTTTATATTAATTAAAAAAATAAAATTTCAAACATGATTTAAAATTTTTTCACAAAAAGTAAAATAAATTATTTTCATCTAAATATAAATTTATATAATATAATAATCAATTAATTAGTTCAAATCATTGTTTATGCTAAGTATACTTTTAGTTAATATATTTAGATGTGAAATTGAAATTCGTTATTCTTTCTAATAGTTTATACAATATTTGTTCTCATGTTTTAGTAATATATAAAATACATCTTCCAAATTGAACACATGATAGTCATTGGTCATGGTTGTTAATGAATTAAATAGTATTAGAAAAAAATGAACAATTTAAACAAAATTGATGAAAATTGAAATCTATTTTAGTACAAAAACAAAATTTTGATTGATTTAACAAAAGTTGACAAAAATTGGAACAAAAAATTATTTTAACCTTAATATAATATAGCTATATTAGTAATAAAATAATCTTTTAGGTTTTTTTTTTATCTCAAACATATTAATTTAATAGAGTATTAGTACAAAATATTATTTTTGAGACTATTTTGCTTAAAAATAATTTTATAATTAATTAATTAGTGAAGAAATATTAATAGTAAATTATTTTAGACATTCTTTTGTTAGAGGCAAGTAATTTTACTTATTTTATCCTTGAGCTAGCTTTGTCCCTAATCATATTTAACAACAAACTATCCATTTATTTATGATTAGTTCAGACGCTTTTGAAGAAGTCTAGAAAAAACATTATTCACACAACTTATTGTTTTATTCAACAATGTAAATGTAAAAGAAAAAAGAAGAAAACTTTTTTCTGTTTTATTTTTAAATTTTAATCCTTTACAACGATACAAAACTTAAATAATGAATCGACATTTTTTAATGTATAATAAAAATTGTTTTTCGGTACAACTTATATTTTTAATTTATAATAAAAATCTTTTTAATGTACAAGGTCGTCTTCTTCATATTTAATCTCTATCCCTACTGTTTAAAGTTCCAATAGTTAAAAATAATAACATATCATTTAATTTTTCCTTTGTAATTTAAAAGAATAAAATTTGTATATTAAAAAATATTTATATTATGAATTCGAATTATATTATAATTTATTTATTAATACATTTATTTTAATCATTTAAATACATAAAAATAAACAACACACCTCTTTGTAATAAGAAAAAAGAAATAAAACGGTTATAATATATTTAAATGGTACGAGTGGGACATACATCGTAAGCGAGAAAAAAAGAGAAAAAAATCTAGTGAAATTAGATAAAAGAAAAAACTTGATATGATTATGAATGAATGATAATAATATAATTGAAAAATCTAGAAAAAAAAAAATATTGATATCGTAAATGACAAGAACAATGTAATTGGAATAGGATGAGAAACAACACTGCATAGTTAGTTTATTGATTCCATTAGCCATAGCCGCAGTGTTGTGTGGCGGTGACAACCATGGCTGACTCTTCTCAAGACCTCGACCAACTCCTCGATAGTACTTTCTTCCTCACTCACTCTAACTTTCTCTGATGTTAAATTATTTTTTCTCTCTTTCTGAGACTGTTTCATTCGATTATTTCAGGTGCTTTGGATGATTTTCAGTCCTTCAACCTTAATCCTTCTCTTCCAAGGTTATCGTTTCCGCCCTTTTTCGACTCTGCAATATCTTAATTTATTTTGGTTTTACTGAATCTTTGTGTGTTTGTGTTAATTGAATTGTGTGTTGGAAGTGGGGGAGCAATTGCGAGCAAAAACGAGAGTCCTTCGTTGCCGTCGGGGGTTCAGGGATTGGGCATGGGTTTACCTGATTTGAGAACGAAGAAAAAGGGGAAGCAGAAGGTTTCGAAGGACAGCCACGTGGCGGAGGCGCTGAACAAGCTGAGGGAGCAGACCAGAGAGGCTGTGAAGGGCCTGGAGTCTATGACCCCTCCTGCTGCTGATGATTTGGGGAAGGATGCCTTGATGGAAGATTGGGTCAAACAGTTTGAGCAGCTTGCTGGCTCTCAGGTATTTTTTTATTATTTTGTTTCCTTTTCTTCCTTTGCATCAATTTGTACTTGATTTACTTATTCAGTAATTTCTCTTGTCATCGAGCTTTAAGTTTGTTGTGTTCTCTAGTTTTGAGGTGAAAATCGGTAATGGATTTTAGGGGCAGTTTTTGTGCTTTGTTTTTTGCATCTTCATGTAGTCTAACAGTTTGTATATGTGAGAGGGCGCGGTGTGGTGATATAGGGTTTTAAATTGCTGTGTTGTGGTTGTGGAAACTCTAAAACCTTGATGTTGCTGCCAAAATTGTGGCTGCATACAGGTTATTCAAACCTATCCGTACCCCATTGAGATGGAATTTGAGTAATCATCAAAGTTTGTTTACTCTTGCTTTGAGTGGAAGGAACCTAGGTCTTTGGTTTGATCCATGTGTATGGAAAAACACCAGCCTTCTGTTCCAGGAGACTGATAATTCCCTTGAAATCTGAAGAAAGATTAAGTTTGGCAACTGTCATTTTTCCTCTTAGCAATTAATTTGTCTGCTGCTGCTTTGGACGATGATGAACTATGGACCAGGTTGTTATGGTGTTTCCTGTGTATATTCCTATCATTTCTCACAATAAGATACTCTCCTTACCTGATACGTACAAACACACACACAAGTTAATATAATATAATATATCAAAGAGACATATTGGAGCTAAAGGACTAATATTTGTTTGCACTAACCTGGGTTTTGTGTACTGGAATACCTATCATTTCTCACAATAAGATACTCTACTTCCCTGATACGTACACACACACACACACAAGTTAATATAATATAATATATCAAAGAGACATATTGGAGCTAAAGGACTAATATTTGTTTGCACTAACCTGGGTTTTGTGTACTGGAATTGTCAATAGTTGTGTATCAGAGGCAAATCAGTAATGTACGGAGGTTTTTATTTTTATTTTTTGAAAATGTGCTTTTATACTGCACATATACATATTGGGGCATCATATAGACATCTCAATGTTATGGTAGTCAACTGATACATAAGAGGAGGAAAAGAGATAAACGGAATTAAAAAAATATGGTAATCCAAATGGTATGGTGATATCACTCAATGTGACCAAGAAGCTGACTGCTAGTTACGTGAATGAGTGTAGCTTGAGGGTCACCTCCTCTCTCATAACTGAGTCAATGTCTAACTTTATAGCTAAATTCGCTTTCACTCTTATTTATAGTCAATTTTATTTATATCTGATCCTCTCCTTGCCCTCTGCATGCATGTTCTTTACTACTGATTGCCTATCAGATTAGCACTACATTCCCAATTACCTTCAATCAATTTTTCCCTGAAAGTCAAATGTTCATCACTCTTGAGGTGCTACGACTTTATTCTTGTGTTTGTATTTTGTGGATTATAGACTCTTTCCAATAATCCCTTTGGAGATCTTTTATTGAAACTCCTATAAAAAAGAAATCAATTTGGAGGTTCCACTTTTATTAGTTATGAGTTGTACCTCCTGCTTCTTTAATAAGTTTCCATGCATTTCCTAAATATTCACTTGCAATATTGATATACTTTGGGAAGGAGTGGGGAGGGGAGGGGACTCAACTTTAACAGCCTGTATTTTTAAGTGGTCTAACTGTGAGGAACTTTTGAACTGGTACTTGCTAGAACCTACCTTATCAAGGTGAATTGCTCATATATATACTTTGTTCCTTTGTGCTCTTTCTTTATGATTTAAATTGAACATGGGATTTACTTATTTTTATGTAATGACAAAGTCCAATTGCTCAGACTTTAGAAATCTAGGTTGGTACCGTTGTGATGACTTACCTGTTTGGTATTTTCTGAGTCCGAATGTCATGAAATTACGAGTTCAGTTGAGCCTGGCCTAGATGTTGGCCCTTATTTTATGCGTGGCGAGTTTTTCCTTTATGGAAATTTGAATGCAATGATCTTACTTTTAATAAAACAACTCAGGTTCGTATATGACTCTTGGAGATTCCACATCAATCAAATATGTGACAAAATATATATGTAAATGAGTGCAAATCTCTTGATGCTAATTTTATGAAGTTAAATTAGATTTAAAGTTCACTTTCTAAAAATTAGTGTCAAAGGATGTTGTTTGTCATGATGACAGCTTATTTGATTTGGTTTTTGTATTCAATTGATAACTTCTCTTTTTCTTAAAGAAGTTCAAAACTAAATGAAGAATTAAAGTTGGAATCTATTAATCAAGAGAACAAAAAGTAAGAGAGATTTGAACTGTACGAACTTTTATGTTGTTAGGTTTATAGAGGGGATTTCACTGGGGAGACACCACTAATGAGACCTGAGTTCAACCACATAAGGCATTGACACCACTCTCAATTCAAAACCTTAAGGCAATGGGTTTATAGGTCTTTATTCTTATGTAGTGCTCCATTTTCTCATTCTACCCAAAGTGGGACTTAGACTCACACTTAGATTTCCAACAATCTCCCCCTCAAGGGTGAGTCCCTTCAACCACATTGGTACACTCCCCTCTAGCGGAAGCATTTCCAACCACGAGTACATGCCTATAATATACTCGTCTGGACTATACTGTACTCGTTTGAGTCAATTTCAAGGCTCTGATACTACTTGTTAGGTTTACAAAGGAGGTTTCACTGGGAAGACACAACACCAATGAGACCTGAGTCCAATCACATAAGGCAATGACACCACTCTCAACCCAAAACCTTAAGGCAATGAGTTTATGGGTCTTTATTCTTATATAGTGCTTCACTTTATCATTTCTACCCAATGTGAGACTTAGACTCACACTTGGATCTCCAACATACTTATCCTTTTGCTGAGCTCTGCACGGAAAAGAGACTGGTGATAGATGATAGGCCAAGCAAAGCAGAAATTGAGGCTTGGAATACTTCTTTTCATATACAAACATAGCCGCTATTATATCTTGTGTTAAATATGTGAAGCTAACCAAACTAGACCAAACAATTTGCCATTTTTTGGCTATAATTTTTTACTTAGGAAGCAAGTAATTAAGGGCATCAAAGATATTGTTACTATTTATGGTGCTATTTCTTAAGTTTTCATCATGGGAATACCGTATCTTGATTTCCTTTCCTGGATTTAATGCTAATAATGTTATAATTATTATTATTTTATAGGACATGGAATCTATTGTGGAGACCATGATGCAGCAACTTCTGTCAAAAGAGATTCTTCACGAACCAATGAAAGAAATAGCAGAAAAATATCCTAAGTGGCTGGAAGATCACAAATCTAGCTTAAGCAAAGAAGAATATGAACGTTACGCACACCAATATGAATTGATACGAAACCTGAATGAAGTTTACGATAATGATGCCGGAAACTTTAACAGGATTGTCGAGCTCATGCAGAAAATGCAAGAATGTGGACAACCACCAAATGAAATCGTCCAGGAGCTTGCTCCCGATTTCGATTTAGCGAGTCTTGGCCAGATGTAAGTTCCCTTGGTTATTAATTGGTGTTTTTTATCGCACTATGAACTTGTATTTATCATTGTTTACTTTTTTTTTTTCAATAAGACCCTCGTGAAAATTTGCATGGATTATTTTTATCTTTCTAAACTCTGGACTAGATTAATGGTTTGTCTTGCAATTTTACGTAAGAGGTGTATGTTGATTTTATAGCTGTTATTTATGGGTGAAGCTCAATGTATCAGTTCTCACTTATGTTGATAATCAATACTGGCTAATAAAATAAATGGCTTTGTACAATCTCTAAAATCTGTCGCATTTATTTTAGTGCTAACTCAGTGATCTAACTTGCGGTGAATTACTACTGCTGAAATGGGTATTGAATCATCATATAAAAGCTACGATTTTATGTAGAATTGACTTGCTCCCAGTTTAGGAATGAAACTCCCATATCTAAGCTTTGATCCTCCCTAGGATACCTATTCCCCTCTCCCTTGAGGATGCTTTCCAATAAATATTTTTTAAAAATAAAACAGGTTATCTGGCAGCATCCATTGTCATTCTGAAACTTATCACTACCATTTTTTTTTTGTATCTTGTAGTTTTCAAACACATTCTTCTTGTATGTGCATCAACTGATGTGAACATTTTCTCCTGCAGATCTCCAGAGATGCTTGAAGGTCAGCAAAACTGTTGCATAATGTGAAGCAATTCTTGTCATTTACCAGTCTCTTTGATGGTTTACAGGTTCTTAGGAATATTTGATTTTCACTTGTCAGAATAAGATAGTTTTATGTGCTACAATGTTTTCCCCTACTCACGACAAGGTTACGAGGAAATCACAATTAGTCTCCTTCTAAGGTTTTATATGACAAAGGCATGTCTATCAATATTTTCTGCTGGAAATTATATCACGAGTTGTTAGTTGCAAACAAAATTTGCTTTCTGATTTGTTGAGATTCATTTCCTACATAATGAGTAATGACAAGGTATTGGCAAGGCTGAAAAGCACCAGTAGATTACTAGATTTATAGGTAAGATACACGAATTGTTCTTTCTGTAAAGGACTTACTAGTAAATGATGCCATAACTAGCCATTCTGTCTATATATTATCAAATATTCAAACACCAAAATCCTTTGAATGAGTTTTGTGTAAAGTCCCCTCCCCCTAACATTGCAGTAAAACAAACTGATAAACACTGAAATGAAATTTATTCATAATAAAAGAATCAAGATATGGCATTTGAAAAGTGATAGAAGAGTATACAGTGTACAAATCTTATTAAAGATTGAATGAATGAATTTCCTATGGTTAAACACTAGACAAAAAATTTGAGAAAATGACAACAATGCTATTGGGTAGACTAAAGCTGTGCAATATCTTGTTTTGGGGGCTCTCTGCATTAGCTAAGCATCAGAGGGTGCGATCCAGTGTCTCCCATTGACAAAACTCTTGACCAGGAATGGATGGGCAGATTCAAAATCTAGCTCTTGGGCTAATGGGACTCCACGTATAGCCGCAGCACCTGGTCCCCAGCATTTGTACACTCCAAAGAACACAGTCCTAAACACCCCAAATCAAGACAAAGTGTTACAAACATACCATAATAAGATGATTATATAGTATGAAGTATGGTTTTGAGAAATGATGGTGGATGACAGAAAGAAAAGTGTATGATTTAATATGACTAGAATATTGTTAGGTCTTACTTGTTATTGTAGGAAGTGTTCCAATCATCCCAACCACCATGTGCAACTATGTCGTCGAAGTAGGTGTAAGCGTAGACAATCCTAGAGTACTGGCCCATTGCACGGCCCACATAAATTGGGCCTGTTCCTGTCACCTTGCACCGTACGAATGCGAAGCCTGTTTTCTCGTGTGGGGATCTCCTATCTTGGGCTGCGATTGACCCAAACCTCGTGGCAATTGAGTGTAGCCTGCAATCCTGAACCAAACGATGCTGTTAGATCGTCCAACTATATAAGAAAAATGATTAATGCCATCAACACTTAATATACATTTAGAAAGAATAAAAAAAGATAATTTTATATAATATATGGTGTGATAAAAAAGACAAAAAATAAACAAGTATATAAAAATTATAGATAAAATTATATTTATCAATATTTAGTGTAATTTTTTCAAGTAGTTATTTTTTGGCATAATTAACTTGTTGATCTTATAATAGAATAATGTTTTTGCTTTGGTTCCTTTTTATTTTTTATTTGATTCTTTTTTTTTTTTGCTTTTTTCCTTTTATTATAACTTTTTTTTAATTTTTTTATTTGGTTGATTTTATTATTTTTTGTTAAATTTTTAATTTAATTTTTTTTTTG
>Ga0099822_1004175_pt1 | contig 18723 bp, 7 predicted proteins | sample CowpeawhiteBW_FD_76839 | JGI IMG/M metagenome (GOLD analysis project Ga0099822, IMG submission 76839) | Root nodule microbial communities of legume samples collected from California USA - Cow pea white BW | ecosystem: Host-associated > Plants > Roots > Nodule | place: USA: California | collected...
AAATTTTTTTTTTTTTTTTTTATATATATATATATATATATATATATATATATATATATATATATATATATATATATATATATATATATATATATATATATATATTATGTGTGTGTGAATAAGTTATTCTATTTAAATGAATTGATATAATAAGTTTTAATTAAATTAATTATTTTTTTAAATTAAAATTTTTAGTTCTTAATTTAAGCTATTATTACATTGATTTTATTTTACAAATTTTATATGGTTATGTTTATTACTTCAGCTTATAATATGAAATTTTTGTATCTAAACAATTTAAAAATAATCTAACAAATACTAAAATAATACAGTAACTAATTAATCATATAAAAAATATAATAATAGGTGAAATGAAATAAAAAACAACAATAAAAAATATTAAAATAAAAAAGATAATAATGAAATAAAATTAAATAAGAACAAGTTAACTTAAGTAGTTTGCAATTTATAAATTAGAAACTTCCAAAATAAAATACCTTGAGTTTCTTATTAAATACTTTTATGTAAGTTGAATCCCCTTATAAAATAGTTAAATAAATTATTAAGTAACTTATTATATTACCTTACTTTTAATGTATTTTTTTAAGATAGATTTAAAATTGTCTCTCAAGTTTCTAACCTGGTTTATTGTTAATATTATTCTGGAAATTATAGGCGCACAAGCGTAAGATGAATATATTCTTTAAGTCTTTTAAAATTTATTACTTAGATACTATATGCTTTAAATTTATATTTTTAATATTTGAAATAATTCATGGAAATGAAGTTTTGTTTAAATACCTGGTTTTAGAAGTTTTACAGAAAAAGATTTCTCGCAAATGCAACTTTCTATATAAACTAAGGCACAATTAGAAATATTCCTTTAACACAAACGGTGCGTACAGACCAAATTGTCTTCGATGCAACCAATGTAACACTTTAATATTGTCAAAGTATCCTATAATATGAATTATTTTATCGTTTTATCATTTAATTTTAGGCTTAAATATATATATATATATATATATATAGTTATATATTTGTTCTTTATTTTCGTTGTGTTTGTTCAATTTGATTCTAATTTTCGTTATGTATTCCTTTAGACCCTAATTTTTATTAATTTTGTTTAATTTGGTCATTTTTGCTAATGATGGTTAAATATTTAAAGTCATTGAACAATGCATGTCACATGTCAACTCCTACTTTTTAAAATTTTTAAATTTTAAAAAAGTTATCCACTGATCAAGTCACAATTGTATAATATGTCAATGTCCATGTGTGCCTATATTAAATCTAAAATATTTCTCAAATTATATTTAAATATAAAAGCAATAAAAATATTAAATATTTTATATTTAAATGTCAATTTTAGAAACGTTAGTATATTTTTCTAAAATATTTAATAATTATATTCTAATCATATTTTATTTAATAATTGAATCTAAAAAGTATATTTAATTATAATCAAATCTAATAATTTATAGTTAAATTTCAAAAATAATTAATAAAAATGTCAATTTTAATAAAAATGTAGAATATTCATAAAAAATTAAAGTTGGCCTTGGTTTGGAATGAACAAAATTGCTCCATTTTAACCAAAACTAAGACTAAATTAAATAAAAATAACGAATATAGAGACTAAATTGAACAAAAATAACGAATATAAGAACTAAATTAAACAAAAGAAAATAACACCACTACAAACCGACATGTGGCACATATTGACACATGACACCACAATTGTGACTTGTGCACAAGTTTTTTAAAATATACAAATAATAATAATAATAATAATAATAAAAATAACAATAATAAAAAACATAAAAAAAGGAGTTAACACGTGGCATGCACAATTCACTAATGTCAAATATTTAACCACCCTTAGCAAAAAGAACAACATTCACCAAAATTGACAAAAATGATGACCTAATTGAATACAAAACCAAAACAGGACCAAATTGAATAAACACAATGAAAATGAGGACCAAATGTATATTAAACCCTTAATTTTAATAACATTTAGCATAAATAATCGCAATTACGAAAAATTACAATCAATTAGGTGAATTAACAAAATTTAATTACAACTATGGAAAGTTACAACCAATCAGGTGAATTAACAAAAGTTAATTAGGTCAATTACTAAGAGATCCCTGGCCTCTGCTAAGATGTCCTTAGTCACTTGTTAGGAGGTCTCTGATCTTTGTTGGGAGGTCCCTGGTCACTTGCTGAGAGGTCCCTGGTCACCTATTGAGATGTCTCTGGTCACTTACTGAGAGGTCCATGTCTGTGTTGAGAGGTTTTTGGTCTCTGTTGATAGGTCCCTGGTCGCATGTTAAGAGGTTCCTAGTCACTTACTACTGAGAGGTCCCTAGTCTTTGTTGAGAGGTCCTTGGTCAATTGCTGAGAGGTCCCTAGTTCTTGGTCATTTGTTGAGAGGTCCCTGGTCACTTGAGATGTCATGGTCACCTACAAAGAGGTCTCTGGTCACTTGCTCAGAGGTCCCTGATCTCTATTGAGAGGTCTCTTGGCTCTACTGATAGGTTCCTGGTCACTTGTTGATAGGTCTCTAGTCTCTATTGGGAGGTACCGGTCTCTATTGAGAGGTCCCTAGTCACTTGTTGAGAGGTCCCTGATCACTTGCTAAGAGGTCCCTGGTCATTATTGAGAGGTCCTTAATCACTTACTAAGGTTGAGAGGTTTTTGGTCTTTAATAAGAGGTCCTTATCACTTCCTAAGAGGTCCTTGGTCACTTGCTGCGAGGTCCCTGTTCTCCGCTGAGAGGTCCCTGGTCACTCGCTAAGAGGTCCCTGATAGCCTGTTGAGAGATCCCTGGTCACCTATTGAGAGGTCCTTGGCCTTTACTAATAGGTCCCTGATCTCTGTGAAGAGGTCTCTCGTCACTTGCTGAGAGGTTCCTGGTCTTTGCTGAGATGGACTCTTGAACAAAAATAACGAATATAATGACTAAATTAAACAAAAAAAAAATATAACCACAAACCGGCAAGTAACACATATTGACATATGACACAATTGTGACTTGACTTGTGCACAATTTTTTCTTAAATCTACAAATTAAGAAAAGATTTAATAAAAGAAAATAAGAAGAAGAAAAATGAGCGACATGTACGGTTTATTGACGTTGAATATTTGCCCACCGTTAACATACAAGACCAAATTGACAAAAATAAGACCAAATTAACACAAAACAAAAATGAGAACCAATTTATATTTAAGTCTTAAATTTAATAACATTTAGCATAAATAATCGCAACTATGGAAAATTACAAGGTGAATTAACAAAATTTAATTATTATAAAAAATTATTAACTGTGTATAATTTGATCAATTAAATTTTAACTTCATAATAACTCTCAAATATGTTTTAATTTATAGTTTCACTTTCAACTTTTTTGAATTTATGAAAATTAAAATGATTTTTTATCAATAATAAAAAATATATAAGTAGAACATAACATAGATGATATTTCAAATATTAAATTCACAATTTTGATCACAACTGTAACAAAAAGCGGCTCTCACTCCAAATCCTTAAACTACTATGATCTCTTCCAAAATTTCTTACCGCAAAAAATGGAAAAAAATAATAATACTGAAGCCATATTAATAATTTTTGTAAAGTAATATATCGGTCTTCATCTATAAATGAACTACACTTTTCGTATTCTAATCAAATAATAACATTTTCTCTAAAATACTCTCATTTAAATTAATACATATACCTTTTTGATGGTAGAATTATAATATTTTATTGGAGTTTTAATATTTCATAAGATTTTTCTTACGATTGTATTATATAAATTCATAAGAAAGGAAAAATTTACGGACTCTTAGGATTTTGTTATGCGGAAGTAATTTGGTTGTATTTAATTAGACACGTAAGAATTTGAAAATTCTAATGTTAAGAGTTTTTTACGTAGTTTCCTGCAAAAAAAAAAAAAAAAATCCTAATATGCTTTCCTGCAAAAAAGTATCGGCTAAAAGAAATCTATGAAAACACGTAAATGAAAACTAAAGTACTTTTTTTTTCCTGTAAACTGGAATTTGTACGTTATTTTCTTGCGAATTTTAATTGTATATATGTAAAGGGAGATAGTAGCTGGTTCATTAATTTAAAACCTAATTTAGTTTTGATGATTGGTGACGAAAGTTCCAAAATTTGATGAAGCATTGAACAAAAGTTTTATGGGTGGCGTGGTCAAAGTCCTGGTTTCTGTCTTCAGCTTCATACATTGATTGCATTCCTTTAAATATGCAATCAAAATTTGAATTTTGAAACATCTTGTCAATCTGAAGGGACTTGATAGCTTCTTCACAGTAGAAAAACCGGAGACAAACCTACGCCATACTTTCTCAGGTGACATCCATTCAATACAATTACATTAATTAATTATAATTTACAACAAAAAACACTACCCAAATATAACATACACATGTTTTAATCAACTTTCAAAAGTTTATTAAATCAAAGGTAAATTAAGCATGCATGTATGTAGTGAATGTTAGGTATGAATTGCATAAAAAATGTAATTTGTGAAAGATAGTGGATAATTAGTGCAGAAAAAGAAGTGATTTTATAAATGAAGAGAAGCAGTGAAACAGTAGAAAATAAATATTAAAATAATGCGTAAATAGCACTATTATTACTATTGTTACGTCTTGAATTGGCCCCTCTTTCGTGCTTCACTAGAGCGACACGTGATGCATGTAACCTTTCTTTTTGCAACTTGCAATCTGTACGGACCTACCTCACTCATCACGCCTTTTACGCACCTCCTAATTAACTCACTAATTTATTTATTATTTTTTTTTTAATTTTCATTTACCAACTTCGTGAGCTAAAATGTTTGAACAAAAACACACAATAACTTTAGCAGAAGAGAGAAAGCCGAAACCAAATGAAGCGTGGAATGTTTCAAGTTGCGCACTGCACATCCACGTGAGATCAAGAACAACGTTCGGTTGACTTGGTAAGAAAAATTGGTTTGAACAACAAAAACAGATATAATTTCCAAAAAACCTCATTAACCAAAAAGCTAATTTAATCAACAATATATTTATTTTTGATAAAATTGGTTTAGGAAAAAACTGACAATGCTATTACTGCAACAAATTGTTTCCTCTTACAACAATAAAAGTACGAGAACAGAATGCAGAAGCTGTAACCCTTTGCAGTGTGACTAATACATCGCCTCACGTGAAATGCCACATCTTATCTCACCACCCTTCGCCAAGACCGATTCTTTTCTCATTATCTCTCCGCTCAACAATAAAATATCTTCCACACCAAAATAATGTTATCTTAAAGTTTCATCTTAAGCTATCTCCCACCATTTCGGGACCAAGCAAATCACCATATTTAAATACTTCCTTATTATCATAAACTATAGTTTCATCCATATTGGTTGTTTTAATATGCCATTGTTTTTGGATAATCTATGTAAAATTACGCTTTAATCTATATTATCTTTACATAAAACTTCATTTTATTCTTATAATAAAAATAAAATTACGTTAATTGGTAATGCAAATAAATTTAATGTTCTAAAAGAGAAATCATAGTCCGAAAATAATTTTTTTAAAATAAGAAATTGAAACAGGAGAATATTTTGGTTTTTATTATTTGAAAATAAAAGACATTGATGAGAAGCGAGATAAATGTAGGTGGCAGTGGCAGGTGGCGGAGTCTATAAAAGACCAAGTTTGTGTTAAAAGAAGCTTCACCTATGCCAACTTTCTTCATGCTCTCTCTCTCTCTCTCTCACACACACACTCTCACTCTTCTTTCTTCAACCCACTCTCACGCTCTGTCTCTTTTCTCCCAACTTCTTCTACCAAATTGAAACCCAACACAACATAACCTTTTCTTTTTCAAACTCACACACACCACTCGGTTAGTGTTTCCTTCTGTGTGGATCAATGGACCAGTTTCTCTTCAAACCAGAGAAGGCCAACGCCATTCAAACACACAACCTCTTCGCCGCCGTTTCCAAAACCCTTCGCATTCTCGAGCTCTGCCTCCTCTTCCTCCTCCTCTCCTGGCTCCTCACGCGCCTACCCTTCGCCTTCGCCCTCTCCGCGCAATTCCTCACCCGCCTCCTCTCCTTCGCCGCCAGCCCTCTCTTCGTCTTCGCCCTCTCCAACGCCATCATCGCCGCTCTACTCGCCCAGTCCCGCCGCCTCTCCGGTCCCCACTCCGCGGCCGACACTCTCTACCACGATTTCCTCAACTCCCGTGCTCCCGTACTCCACGCGCCTCCGCCGCGCGTGCTGCCGGAGCCCGAGTACCATGACAAGCAGGTCATAGCCGAGACGGTTCAGGATCGGCCCAGTGTCGACCCCGCCGCGAAGTACCGCCGGAGCAAGTCAGAGAACTGGAAAGGAGACAGCGTAAAAACGCCGCGGAGGCGAAATCTCCGTCGGTCGGAGACCGAGAAGCGGCTCAAAACCCCCCCGGAAAATTTGTACCCGCAGGATAAGCTGAGCAATGAGGAGTTTCAACGCGCCATTGAAGCGTTCATCGCGAAGCAATTGAGGTTTCTTAGGGAAGAGTCTTCTGCCATTGTTGTTCAGAATCCGTCATAGGTTTTCAAACCTAGAAAAAAAAAAAATGGATTGAATAATGAAAAACTGTTTAAAAAAAAAAAAGAGATAATATAAGGCAGTGGCACTACTACTACATTGTGTGAAAGTGTGTGTTTTAGGGTGAATAAGCAATGAGTAATGTTGTTAGTAATGATTTTGTTTTTGGCGAAAATAAGGTGAGGAAATACGTGCGTAATGAGGTGGCCTGGAACTGAAGAATATGTTCCTTGATGGAGAATTGGTAGCGATGCTGATCTTATTCTACAGTTTATAGTTTGATTAGCTAGCTATGAGAGAAATGGAAGGGAATGGAATTGTATTCCTAACAAACGTGAATGGTTGATGCTTGATTTCTTGATGTAGCATCCTGAAAAGCAAAAATCAGCTTCATATGGTTGGTAGGATAATATTTTGGAACTCTCTATCCAATTATATTTCCACGTTGGAGGAGACAGCAACAAGAATACCCTCCTTATTCGCATTCCATGCAATAATACTCACATAACCACAGATATTGTCACCAAGTTGGCCACCGTCTTTTTTTATACGCATAATTTCCAACTGCCTATTTTAGTAAAATTAATTTTAAACTCATTCCAAGTGGAATTCGTCTCACCAATTAATGTATGAGTCAAATACATTTTTAAAAAAAGATTTTTTATGGTAAAACGTCCACGAAATTAACATACAAGGATTTTGAGGTAAAATATGATATACTTTTAATTAAAAATAGTCAATTCAACTTAATTTAATTTTTGACGGGTTAGAAAATTTTTGTAACTCAGTTAACTTGTTACGGATTGGTAGATTAGGTGAGTTTAATCGTTTAAAGAATGATTTAATCTTCTTATTTATGTTATATATTTATTATTGTAGAATTTACGTGAATTGACTCTACTTATCTATTTAATAGTTAAAAATTAAAGTATCAATTTATATATTTAAAAAATAAATAGATTAAGTATCCAAAGTATTGAAACATTATCTAATAACATTATAATATTTAAAAATACTAAATTGCCGACCCACATAACTAAAAGTAATAAAAAATAATAACAAAAACCTTATGAAAAATAATAAAATAATAAAAATAAAATATTGTTATAGGTGAATTACTTCGATTTGACTCAAATATATTTAACCTATATATTAAATATTTGAGTTAAGTTTAATTCATATTTAAAAAAATAAATTTTTTATAACCCATTTCAACTCAAATTCTTAAGTAGTTAGATTGTCTAACACGTTAAAATCCATTTTGAAACCTCTAAAAGTAAAACAAACTTTTACTTTTTAAAATATTAATTTATTTGCTAATAATATGAGCACTTTCGAAATAAATAAACAACAAAAAATTGTTTTATTTATATGACTTTTTCCAAGAATCCAAATATAAATCGAGAGTTTCACGTTAAATGATCACGAAAAATATCTTATAAGGAAAAAAAAAATCTACGATTCCCTCTGTCACTAACTTTCAACTATATAAACTATATGTTTTTGTAATTAACTTTCTTACTCTTATGACAAATCGTCATAAAAATAAGTGAATAATGCTTTATAATATTTAATTATTTGTGAATTACATCAACAATTTCAAATATGAATCAACAAATAATTTCAGAAAAAATTGCGCATCTTTTATACCTTTATAACTTTTATCTATATAAGTTTTTGTTATTGAATTTCTTCTTCATAAGCAAGTTCTTATAAAATAATTGCATGGTTGTGCATATCTACGACGGGGATTTAATGGCGTTTTATTATCTTTTTGTAAAAGCAGCAAGTAAGTTTCAAATTATTTGAGGAACTACCTGGTAAAATGAAACATTGGTTAGTTTTGTTTTTGGCCTTTTAATAGTGTAGATTAGCCTTGCTTGAAACACCATTTTTCCATGATTGAGAAACACAAATTCTTGAATTATCAATTGAGTTTTGTAGGCTCTGTATTATGCTATGCCATCTAATTATAGCTAACTATGCAACTTGATTTAGCCATGTTCCTATGAAGTTATTGCAATCACTTTCGTAATACTATAGATTTGATTTGATCGTGTCTTATCAATGACAAAGCCCCCTTCCACCATTTATTTGCCTTTTTCTTCAGCTAAAGCTTTCTCTAGTGGATAATTAACGCCAATCATTGTCAAATTATGGCTTCATCATTTCATAAAACAAATTCTATATTGTGAGGAGATTATAATCTTCATATATAAATCTTGTTTATGTCGGCATGCACCCAAACCTTTCCGTTTTTCCAAAATGCCCTTTTTCTCTTGCCACTTATTGGGATACTCATCATTACTCCCATAAACAATCACTGTTGGAGTGGTTCAGTGGTTGGGTTAGTTTTCTTGTAACACTTATATAATTCCCAACTTCTGAAACAACTTTTACTTTCATTAAATTCATGGCACAAATAGCCAAAGTCAAAAATAAAAAAAAAGAAGTTCACGAGAAGGGGCATGCTCCCATGAATTAATTTCCTCTTAGCAACTTTTCACTTTATCAACAGCAACAGCATTTTACGTTGTGGTCTGTCTCCAACAACACTAATAATAACTTGATGTTTTCTAAAAAATGTTTTGAAATAAAGAAGACGAAGAGAGTAAGATGTAGTGGTGGGTACCCAAAGACTGTTACTTTATTGAAGGCAAAGACGAAGCATTAAGCATTAAACAATCCAAGCAGTTGGAGAAAATTTTGAGAGAGAAAGGCCTTTTTTAGAATTGGAATCATCAATGATTCAGTAAAGTTGAAAATCTTCCATGCTCATTCTTAACAAAGAAAAGTTGAAAGTGTTTAACTTTGGTTGGAATAATTGAGGGCCATAGATGGTGTTGCGATCTTTCTAATAACCCTCACATTCTTCCATCAAACGAGCTTTAATATGCATATTAAAAGGGACCCACCTGCTTGAAAAGCTCTATATTCCCAAACCCACTTCCCTTATTAAACCACATAAAAACAGGACCAAGTCATGATTATGTTTCCAGGTTCAGACAAAAGTTTGCTCAAATTTATATTATCTGTCGACACACATAGTATAATTAATACATTTTCATACGTTAAACGTTTCCATTGAGTTTGTTAGTGAAAATAAGGTTCCCGAGTGACGAACACCCCATTTTTATCATAGTGAAGGTTACGAAAGAAATAGGCGAATGCCGAAAATCGCAAGCATATTAAGTTTTGAAGTTGGTATCTCTTACAGCCACAGTGACCAATGATAGGAAGAGAAATGATGCATGTCAGAGAAGCAGGTACATACATCTCTTCCCAGAGCCACCAAGAAGAAGGAAACTTATAAGACAAAGGAAACACTGCATTATCTTCCACCAGTGACACAGATCATCCACTTATGGAAACCTTTCCAACATTATTGTATGTATCTGTATCAACCACGTTTTGAGTCCCGATGTGTTTTTTTTTTTTTTTCGTTCCAGAGAACATGATCAAAATTTACTGTGTCCACCACAGGCAAACCAACGCAAATGGAAAATAATAAATATATACAAACGTAAAACGAAACAAACAAGTACAAAAAATCAATTATACTTCGCACAAAAGGAAAATCTGTCATTTCTAATGCACACCTACCCCAGCAGTAAATTATGCCGGACTAAGTAATTGACAAGGGGTTCATATATATGTAACCATATATGGTCTACTTGATTTTTATAAAATTAGGTTTGTTACTTGGTTCAATGATGTTGATGATTATACTTTAGGACTATTGTACCGATGGGTTAATATATATAGTTGAAAGAGTTAATATCTTACTACTTTCGGAATCAAGGTTTGAATTTTTGTTGGAAGAAGTGTTCACTATTTAATGTTTCATAATGTCTCAGACTGAATATTGTTTGGGGAGAAAATAGTTGTAAGACAAAGCAATATTGTAGGGACTACCGTCTTTAAATACGCGGATATTCAGATATATTAGTGTAATCAATGGCTTTTCTAGTTTCAATCTCAAATAGCAAAATAAATATGTGGATGGTTGTGATATTTGAAGTTTCGGGTCTTTTTTTGTCAAAAATTGAGGTTATTTAAAGTAGCTTCAATTTAATATCAATCCATATTTGGATTGATTTGATGCTTAAAAAAATACAATTAAATCTGAGTGGACATCCTTTTCTAAAACCAAATTTATAAATTGAGTTTTAAGATAAAACTCGATCTATGATTGGATCTAAAACTGATAGCTGATAAGAAAAACTTTATCAACTTTGCTTTGGAAAATACACTAAGCTTCAAACTCAAAATCAAGCATGGCATCAATAATTGCACACAATGCAAACCAACTTTTTTGCAGATTAAGCAATTTCAGGTTAATTGAAAGCTTCATATGCCTAAAAGGGAACAAAGTCAGTTCCGAATGGTGTTAAAAAATATATTTTAAGTTTAACTCAACTCAATTTATAGATTAAAGTTTGTATCTATTCGTAAATTATAAATTCGTCTTATTTCTAGTCGATGAAACATTTATGACTTAAATTCCAAAACGTTATTTTTCATATTATTTTCTTTTGTTGGGAGGGAGGGGGTCCTTCTCGGAATATGTACACTTTTTTAAAATCCCATGATAAAGGTTCCTTTCTTGTGAGAAAAAACAGTATTATTGAAACAGAAACATGTCCTGAGTTGTGCAGTTGATGGAAAGCAATACACAATGACTGAATGTTTCAATTGGTTGTCATGTCTATAGTTTCCTTTATGAAGTACACTATTCATCTTAAGGTATTTGAAAGAGCAGACAAATATAAGGAGGAAGAGTATTTGGTGGTTCAGCTCTTTGCCATTTCAAACCAAGAAAACCAAACAATAATTCAGTGGCAGCAACTAGACATATATGTAGTTGATAAAGAGAAGCTAAATGTAGTAACTACTCTAGCCTTCATCATAATCTGCCTTCTCTATTCAATGCCTTTTGTCTTTAATGCAAAGGCTCATGCCCTAAGGTGGGGCCTTAAACAAACCCTAAGACTTTGTATTCAAGCCTCACAATAAAGGTCTCTCACCTACAATGAAGGGATGTTGGTCCTTCGGTGGCATGCTGCCATTTTCCATTTCTTCACTATTTTGTAATTTCCCAGTACCATCATCTTCCTACATTGAAATTTTTATTTAATTCTTCAACTCACTGATATGATGATTTCCATTTGAAAGATGGATTGAAGAAACTGATAAAGAACGTGAACCTGAAAAATCATAGGGGTCTTAGACCATCCGTGCATGGACAAGAGTCTTAATTACTTGTTCCCAAAGTCATGCAATAATAATTAGAGGAGATTGAATGAATGAAATCTATTGATTCAATATGAAGATGCTAGCTAGGGTAAAGATGTACCTAACGTGTTTTAAAAAAAGCCCTATTTTATCTTTAATATTGTTCTGAAGATTTTGTTTGGGTTGGGATACATGACAAGAATTGGGATTGATGCATATATTGTGTGATTAAACTACAAGGATATGCCTTTACATTTGTTTGTTAATATAACCTTTATCAATTAGAGTTACTTACCTTTCTTATTATTTCTTTTTAATACTAGACTTAAATTTATACTTAGATTTTTACAAATTGAAGAAACCTTATTTTACATGCTTTCATACGAATATATCTTTGTTAAAAAAATAAAAACAAGAAAAAAAATCTTTTTATCACCTTACAAAAATATAAGTGAATTTTGATAGCTAAAAACTAACAATATAAAAATATTAATGGATTACTCATAAACAAAATTTTCAAATTCATGAATTTTCAAATTTTCAAATATAGTCTCATCCTTGACAACTAGACTAGCTTTTTTTAAGTCAATTGTTTTGTTATGTTTTTTGTACCGTACAAAAAAATGTTGTGTGATTAGTATTAATTTGGTATAGTAGATAATGATGTCTTTTAGATCTTTTATGGAAAGGCCTTCTGAAGTGCTTGATAATAAACCCACGTCAACTTTATCTCTCAATTGGAAAATATTCTTGGGAAGACAATTATGTCTTATAAAATACATGACAATGACTTTACTTTGACTTTTTTTTTTCATCTCTTACCCTTTGTTTGGTTGAACAAATAGTTAAAATCAACAGATTTGCAAAAAACGGATAAAAAATAATCATATTCCTTAAAGATGATTTGAATAGAAAAACACGAATGGATTTGGAAAATGAGCCTTAAATCACATCCACTCAGTTATGTAAAGATTTGAAGAGATTAATAATAAAATTATTTCATAATCCTCTTTTATAATCTCATTCATTCATCATCATTCATCGTCACTGTCATGTGACACTGACACAATATTAAGTTAAGAAATGACAAATTTTTAATTAAAAAAAATAAAAAATAAAAGAAATAAAAAAAAAACAAAAACAAAAGCTGACATGTAATATCTCTTTAATATAATACTAATGGAAGAATTTTATTGCATCAATTTTTTTAAAATAATGACTAAATTAAGATAAATAAAAATAAGGAGATCAAATAAATAATTTTTTACGAAAATGAGGTTAAAAATATAATTTAATCTTTAAATATTTGAAAAATCCACATTAGGTCCGAATTGTACAATAAATAATTTGGTAGTTTTTTACACTTATTGAGGTGTACAAAGAATGTATGGAGGTAGTAAAAGAAATACGTTAAACTTTCGTTTAAACTGTTGGGCTACCTCTTGTCTGAAATGGGTTTTATTTTTTTCAAACTTTTCTCTCTATCACACCCTTCCTTCATATTTTTTTATTACTTTTGAAGAAAAATATATATCTTAAAATATAATTCAAAGAAGTTACTTTGAAGATTTTTTTTTTATGCTCCATAAAAAAGCTCTCTAAAACTTATTTTCATAAGGTATTACGGAAGTTAGTATTCAGCATATATTTATTTGCAAACAAAATGTGAAAATTATGCTAGCTTCTTTTTTTATTGGTAAGTATAACTTTCTTTTTTACAAGTATTTCCACCTATAAATTTAAATTAAATTATATTTATAAAATTAAAATAACTCACATTTAATATTACAATTATTTATCCAATATATATTTTCATTTCAAACACAAGTAGTGGGTCAACTCAGAGAGGGGCCTTGATTTAACGATTAAAGTCACAAAATTAAGAGACTCCTACTATTTACACTCCCCTCTTTTATTATACATAATGATTTTCCCAATGTTATTTTTTTTACATATCAAAGTATGATTGTTTCCTTAACATCCCAAAATATTAAAAAAAAAAATCAACCTATTTTCAATATTTTTTTTATAAATCACAATTTATTTTATTTTAATATTTTAAAAAGTATTTTTTTAGAACATGAAAATTAAAGAACATTTGAAAATATAATTTATGTAATATTTTTATTTTTAAATCCTACAAAGTATTTTCTTAAATATCGAAAACATAAATCTATTTCAAAAGGTGAAACTTAACATACGTAGTATCCTTTTGGTTCTCTAATATTCTTGTAGATGATGAAATTGAATATTGGAATCTAATAATATTAAGGTAAAATTTAAATTGAGGAAAGATGAAAAAGAGAAAATAAATGAGAAGGTTTGGAAAGAAACGAACTTAAAGTAAAATAATACGTAGATTATGTCGTTAACATAACTTATTTTTAAAATTTACTTTTCAATTGAAATTTCTTGTGTATATAAAAAAAATTATATTAATCTATAATTATTTGTCATCCTTTTATGTTCATTTAAATTGAACTAATATAATTCTTGGAACATATATAAATATGAACTATTTGACTATCGTGTTGTTTATTTTTTCTCAGATTTGACATTCATAATAAAGTAATGTGTAATTATAATTCATAGTTTAATTGTAAAAAATATATTATATAGAAAATTATCGAAGATGTTGTAACTAGTGTGTTACTCCGGGTAAAAAAACAAAATCAGAGATAAAGAATACATAATAGCAATAATAAACCCAAAAGAAAGAAATAGGGGAGCGCAAATAGCAGTATTGTAATTAAGATAATCGAAATATATTTACAGCCCAAAACGAAGTTCGTTGGCGAAAGCAAGCAGGCTTACCCTTTCAGATTGTGGTGACTAATTTTTATTGGGTCCTACTTCCTGCACCCCAATTTTTCTCCTGCACCACCCTAACCTTTTTAAAATGGCTATTTTAGCCTTTGTTTTAAAATACACTTTTCGCCCTTGGTAAATAGTAAATGTAAAACCCTTTTTCTGATAGTGCTGTCCCATTTTCCAATTGCCACAGGCTGCTCCCATGCTCTTGTCGTGTCCTTGGGCCGTTGGTGCTAGTGGCTTTGTGCACCTCCATAGTTTGAGTCGTGCACCTCCATCCACCCATAGAGCTTGAGTTATGGGTGGAAGGGACACTAGAGAGAAAACTGGAAAAACGGTGAATAAAGATACAGAAAATAAAATTTACTATTTATTATTTTAAATGAAAGGGTAGAATGGTCATTTAAAAAAATTAAGGAGGTACAGGGGAAAAAAGTAGGGTGCAGGAAGCAGGAGCCTCTTTTGTTCCCATAATTTCATCGTCTGTAAAAGAATATACGTTAAAATGTTTATACTTTAGATTTCTACACCGTGGAATTCAAAAATATAGTATAGAATACATTTTTATATTTTTAGATTGTGTATTTTAATCTAAAATTTTTCAAAAGGTAATAAAATTTTCTCTAATTCTACTGTGTATTTTTCTTAGTTATGAGATGGTTAATCCATTCTGTTCACTTTCTTACGACTCCTACAACCCTACAAGCTCATTCGTAGTTTTTTTATGTTGAAAAAAAAAATGATGTTGTAAATAATCTTGAAATTAAAATTTGAATTGAATGGATGACATTGATACTATTTCAATTGAACATGTTCAATGACTTCTCAAACACCTCTTCTGATTATTTCTCCAAATTTGCTTTGATCCATAAAAGATCAATTTCCTGAAATCTGTTTTTCATTTTATCCATATTTTAATCTATTTTCCAAATCATATTTCTATTTTATTTATATGGATTTTAAAAATAAGAAAATTTAAATCTCCAAATCTTTAAAGTCCTTTTTTATCAGAATGAATGGGCACAACTTAAAACTAATATTAAAAAAGAGTGCAATCTGGATCCCAGTAATTTAAGATTACTAAACACACACACACAACCATATATATATATATATATATATATATATATATATATATATATATATATATATATTAAAAAGACATTTAATTACATATATATATATTTATTTTAAGGACTAAATATTTTTCACAAAAATAATTTTAAAAATAATATTATAAAAACTAAATTGCGTCGTCAAGATCTCCACTTTTAAATATTTGAAAGAAGTCTAATAAAATATTTACATTTGTTGTGTTTCTTTAATCCATTCAAATCAAAAATACTTTTAAATTTGCTAGTAACAAAAAAAAAACAAAATCACAAATTGAATTATTTTTACTGAAATTTATTTTCGAAATTTTATTTATACAGAATTTCATGGAAAAACAACATCAATTAAAACACGGAAACTAAATTAGGTGCAACTCATGTCATGATGGAAAGTAGTTTGTGAAGAATTAGTTAGCCAAAAAAAAGTTTTGGCTTCAAAATGGAAAGGAACGACACACTGATATATATTGTCTTCCCCTTTTCAGATCTTGTGATATTTTTTTTGCTTGTTCATCGTTATTTTCCTTGTCGATCATAAGGGATTTTAGACCAATAAGAACAAGCTTGGTCATTAAATTACTACATTACATGACTCATGAGTATTCAACTCGATGCAAGTATTCCATAATGGAACCTAAAATAGGTTATCTTGGTGAATATCATTAGATATGTACAAGTCATTAGAAGAAAAAAATATGTTTAAGAGGTGTTTGATGAAAAATAATTTAAAGAGAATATTTTTACTTTTCATATTAATCTATTAGAAACTTGTTTAATATATAGAGTACGATATTTCATAATATAAAGAGAAAAGTAAAATCTAACATATCATAAAATATGGACTTTTTTGTAATTTTGGGTCATTTTGACCAAGAATTTGTAAATATGGATCATTTGAATTTTTTTTTGTAAATCTGGGTCATGTCGTCAGGGGGAGGACGATATTAAAGAAGTCGTCCTCCCAGACGTCAGTTTCCTCTTTTTTTTCTTTTTTTTTAAATCGAAGTCACTAGGCAGGAGGTCGGTTTCTGCACTGAAGTCAGGCAGAAGACCGGTTTCAGTTTTTCTTTTAAACGTTGCACTTTTATTTTATTTTTTAAAAATTTTCAGTTTTCTTTTTTTTAACCTCTAAAATTTGATCAATTTATTTTACACAATTTTCTTAAGAGTAGTTATTACATTTAATTTATTGGGAATTAATTTTGTTATTGGTACAATAAATTAATTTTAAAAAATATAGAAATAACATAATTTAAATGCGCAACCTAAAAATACATAATAAAAATAACAGAATAAAAATTACATAATAAAAATAACACAATAAAAATTACATAATAAAATTACTGACGATAGGAACAGTTGCCCCTATGATGTCCTTCATTTCTACAATATAAACATTTGTTTCGTCTATTTGGATTTGGTTCATCCATCTCATTATGGATTCTATTAGTTGGTGGTCTTCTCCTTACCCTACGGCGCATGTTTGGGTCTGGAATGAAATTTGGTCCGGTGTATGGTGACCAATATTCTTTATTCCTAACCGGATGAAATTGTATTTCATATGCTTTGTTGATGTTGTAGAGGCTATAAACTGGATGAATGGATGTATGAGGTTAGGTCTATATGCGAGAAAGAGCAAACATCTATTACGTGATGACAAGGCAGTCGAAGAGCTTGAAAATGACCACAATCACACCACCAATCATTTAATCTAACCGTAAAAGACATTGGTAGGCGGTAATCATGTGGAGAAAACATCTCTTGAACTTGAAATTCATTATTTTCTCTTGAGTATCGACGAACTTGACACATTCCCACTTGTTGTTGATTTTTCTAATGATAGCATTAATTTCCTCTATATATTGGTGGTCTGCTCGTAACATGGAGTCTGCCTTAACCCCTCTCTCAACAAACCATGTTGCGGTCCTTTCAAATGTTGCCTTAATTAGAGCACAAATTGGTAATGAACGAGCTCTTTTTAAAACAAAATTCATACATTCTGCCAGGTTTGTTGTCATGTGTCCGAATCTACTACCTCCATCGTAGGCTTGAGTCCATTTTTGTAGTGGTATCCTATCAATCCAAGATGCCACTTTTGGTGAATAGGATCTCAAAACTGCCAATTTAGCATCCAATATGGGTTGTTTCACCTTGTAAGCTGTAAAAATACAATTATATTAGTTATTTTAATTATTGAATGTGGTGAATGAAAGAAAAAATTTATTACCCATATTCTTTAACCGGTTCTTCAATTCGTGATTCTTGAATTTTTTGTTGAAATTTGAAGCAATATGACGTATACAGTATACTGATTGCAGTCCATCTGCTTCCCATTGTACTTCTTCAGATTGTAGGGCTGCCAATATGCCTTTCCCCCTGTCTGTTATCAAGCAAAGGTTTGATTGTGGTGTAACATGCTCCCTTAAGAGTTGAAAAAACCATATTAAGGCCTCCTTTGTTTCTCCTTCCACTATTGCGAAGGCCAAAGGGAATATATTACGTGACCCATCTTGAGCTAGTGCTGTTAGCAATGCCCCTTGATATCTTCCTGTCAGAAATGTGCCATCTACTTAGACAACTGGCTTGCAATAGTTAAACCCTTGGATGCATGGTCCAAAAGACCAAAATACGCGTTCCATAATATAGCAAGAAGGGTCAGGTTTGGCACTTACTTGTACAAGAGATCCAGTGCATTGAATTATTGTGCCGGGATTGCTTTCTTGTACAACTTGATACCACCTGGGAAGTTCATTGTAAGACTCTTCCCAATCTCCGAACTCCTTAGCAAGCGCTTTTTCCTTACCATTCCAGGCTTTGTCATATGAAACTGAATATCCGAAACAATTTTAAATTTCAGCTACCAAACTTTTGATAGGTATGGAAGGATTTTCCTTTACAGAGTTCATCACAATAGAACCAATTTGGTTGGAATCAAGATTGACATGATCTGCAGGTTGCATGC
>Ga0099822_1004178_pt1 | contig 18722 bp, 18 predicted proteins | sample CowpeawhiteBW_FD_76839 | JGI IMG/M metagenome (GOLD analysis project Ga0099822, IMG submission 76839) | Root nodule microbial communities of legume samples collected from California USA - Cow pea white BW | ecosystem: Host-associated > Plants > Roots > Nodule | place: USA: California | collected...
ACTCCTGTGGTGAGAGTAGCAGGAGGCCTGAAATTCATTAAGGGCTAACCTTGTGGTGAGGGAGATTTGATTCATCGTAACACTTGTAACACATAGCTCGGAGATGAGCAGCTCAGGGTCGAGTAGGGGTATTCACCACAAGTGCAAACATCCGCTGAATCCGACTAAGTTATACGTATCCGGATGAGTCGAGTCGAGTCGTAGTGTATTGAATGAAGAGTCATAACATGCTTGGTTGTTATATGGATATGGGATGATGATAATGTATTTGACTGCATGATGAGTATGTTGTTGGCTCTAGCTTACCCGTTTCGTTGCATGGTTGTGTTGTATGTGGTTGTTCTTCCTTGCGATGATCATCAACTTGGTTGATTGGAGCAGATGGGCGAGGTTCTCGTGGTCAACAAGGGAATGGCGATTCCGCTACTTAGCCATCTGGGCTGAATCTTTTACTTCTTTCCTTCATGCTTTCTTTAGGGCTATGACCCCTGTATTCGTGGTTATTAGATTGTAAACTTTTAGTTAAACAGTTATCCTGCGTTTGTTGGTATCATGGTGTGCCTAGTTTTGTAGGGGTGATGTTGAGAACCCCAGGACTGCGTTATTATATTATTTTATGTGTGGTGTTTCCTTTAATTGCGTTTATAAGTTAAATGGGACGTTACAATAAACATAAACATAAATAAAATATGTGTTCAATTGCTCCAACCATTAATATAACTTAAATAAAATTAATAAAGTTAAATATTGTGTAATAAGGTTTCTTTTTTGTCTTATTAAAAATGAAACGTTTCATTATTTATTGTACTCAATTGACTATTTATTTAGTTTTTTATAATTGTTATGTTTAAATATTTAAAACTTATGTTTTATTTATGGAAAAATTCAGAAAACTGTTACACCGGTGGAACGTGATTATTTATCATTGGATATTTTGTTAAAAAGGTATAATGGTGATTTGTTTTTTCTTTTATAAAACACCTGAAAGTGATTTTAAACTACTTTTTCAAATAATTAATGTGTTGGATTTGGTGTATTTGCAAAGTTCACGCATGCAAACCATTTTATTCAATCTGAACTCTAAAAGAATAAAGATATGATAATAACATTCAAAATTGTTGATTACCGCACCAGCGTTCTCAAATAAGTCTAAGATAAGAACAATAACAATAAAAAAGGTCTGTTTTTAGTTTCAATGTCATATGACAAATAGTTATTGAAGTTTTAAGAGTCTTTGGTTGGAAATTTGGAGGATAGGGTAGCTCGTGATTAGCTTCAATGTTTATGGTGTTTTTTTTTTTTCTTTCTAATATGTGGTCCTAAAGTTCACATTATACATAGTCTAAATTTCATCTTATCCAACTAACCAAATGTGTTAACTAAATTTGAACCATGTTTCTTGGACTCCCACCTGATTCTATTTATGAACTATTTAAAGTAAGGGTGTACAAAAAAATCCAATTTTTATGATCTAATCCATTTTTTTTTCTAATCCAATCCATTTAATATCCATTTTATTAAAAATTCAATCCATTTAAAATCCATTTTATTGGATATGAATTTTAATCTGATCTACATTTTATATATTTTATGGATTGAATGTTCATTCTCTAAATCTAGATTTTGAAAATTGATAATCCAAAATATTCAATCCAAATTTTCAATTTATATTTTTGGTTAGGTTAAGCTAAACGTCGAGACGGACTAGCCTAAATTTAGTCGTATTTGACTGAGTTGGCGTGACTCTATACGAAATTTGGCCGAATTCAATCAAGTTGGTCCCGATCAAAATTTGGCCCAGCCAGTCCTGGACAAAATTTGGAAGTATTCAATCGAGTTGACCTAGACCCAAATTTGATTACATTGGGCTGAGTCGGCCTAGACAAAATTTGACCATATTCGACCTAGACAATTGTGACCAAAATTTGGCCGTATTCAGCCTAGTTAGCTCCGGTCAAAATTTGGTCGAATTCAATCGAGTTGGCCCTGATTGAGATTTGGCTGAGTCGATCGTGACCCAAATTTGGTTGTATTCGGTTGAGATGGCCTAGGATGAAATTTTGCCGTATTCAAATGAGTTGGTCACGATCGAAATTTGGTCGTATTCAACCGAGTTGGCCACGACCGAAATTCGGCCAAATTCAGTCGAGTCGGCTCTAGTCAAAATTCGGTCGTGTTGGCCTTGACCGAAATTTGGCTGACTTGGTCCTGACCCGAATTTGGTCGTATTCAGTTGAGTCGATCGCGACTGAAATTTGGTCATATTCAGGCGAGTCGATCCCAACCTAAATTTGGCCGAATTCAGTCGAGTTGGCCATGACAAAAATTTGGTCAAGTCGGCCCTAGCCCAAATTTAGCCGTATTTGGTAGAGTATGTCTCAAACGAAATTTTACTGTATTCAACTGAGTTGGTCGTGATCGAAAATTGGCCATATTCAACCGAGTCGGTCCCGACTAACGAATTTAGTTGAGACAACCCTCACCAAAATTTGAATGATCAGGCCCTAACCCAAATGTGGCCATATTTGGCCAAGTCAGCTTTGACCAAAATTTGATCCTATTAGGCAAAATTGGCCTTCGCCAAAATTCGACCGAATCCAATCAAGTCTATTTTGACTGAAATTTTGTCGAGTTGACCCTGACCCAAATTTGGTCACATCGTCCCCGACCAAAATTCATTCGAATTTAGCCAAGTCGACCCCAACCAAAATTCAGCCAAATCGACCAGGCCAAAATTCGGTCGAGTTCGACAAAAATTCGGTCGGGCTGACTGAAAGTCAGTCGAGTTCGTCCCATGCTGAAAATTTGTCTCGTTGGCGCTGACAAAAAATCTGTCAAATTCTATGATGTCGACCTTATGGACACACGTTTTAGAAAATTCAATTTAAATGTATTTTATGAAAATGGATTTTGGATTTTGAACTTGACCCAAATATTTGGATATGGATTTAAACTTGATCCAAATATTTGGATCTGGATTTAAAAAAAAATCCAATCTACTTTTTTTGGAAAAATGGATTTGGATCGAAAATCTAATCTAATTATTTGGATCCAAAATGAATGTGGATTGGATCATTAAAAATCCAATCCATGATTACCCTTAATTTGAAGTAGTTAGTGGAAAAAAAAAACTTAACAAAGTTCCTAAATTCATATTGTTCGTGTAATGCTACAAGTATAATGTTACTATTAATTCATATTGATCGTATAATCCTACAAGTATAATTTGTATCATTAATACTAATTAGTTCTTATCAAATGATAACATTATCTTTCAAAAATTTTGTGGAGAACTCTTGATTTAATCCGGTTCAAAGGTTTTGATTTGGCCAATGTGGGTTAGGACCAAAAAAGTCCACAAGACCAAAATTTTTCTAATTAAAAAAGTTCACAGAGCCAAAAAACCCATAAAAGTCTTATGGATCAAGGTCAGTCTATGGACTTTCTTTTTGAACATAAAAAAAGTATTATTTTTTTAATATATTATTAAACCTTCCGTTTAGACCAATTTGTCTTGACCTCTAGTTAAATTGTCCAAGGTTGACCTTCAACCCAGGTCGGTCCATCTCGACTTTTGGTCCACGTTGACCTATCTCGAACTTCAGTCCGAGTCAGGCTGAGTCGACCTCCAGCTTGAGTTGAGCTGACCAATCTCGACCTTTAGCATGGGTTGCATCATTTTCGACCTTTGATCGGACTAGCCATCTTGACCTTTGGACAGGACCAACATGTTTCGTCCATCGATCTAATTCAGCTTGTCCGAGCAAACCTATCTCAACCTTCAACTAAGGATGAACCAATTTGGATTAGGACCAATTCAGCTAAATTTCAAACAAGACTAACTCATCCGTATTTGTCCAAATTTCAAATGAGACAAACTCAGCCAAATTTGATCATAAATCATAATTAACTTGACCAAAAAATTTGGTCAGGGCCAATTCATCCGAAATTCTACCAGAACGACTCGACTGAATTATATGGCTTGTTGATCTTGTGTCACATAACTTTATTCAAACAATTTCCACCTTACATATAACACCAACCCGGTACAATAACCAAAAAGTGCACCTTGTGTAAGACATTCACCAAATCATGCGAAAACCATCAAATTAACTTAACATATATTAGAGTTGTTATGTCCTAACTACTATTCATATCCTAACTACCTAATAATAAACACTTGATTAATAATAATATTAGAATTAAGGTCATAAATTCGATATATTAATATTATAATGGAATCATAATAATAACAATAAATGTAACACTTTATCAGTAATAATCTTCCATCTATTTCGTCTTCCACGTCCATCAAATATTATGTTTTAATTGATTCAATGTTGGTTGGTATATCCCTTTATTTTATTCTCAAACTCTTCGTATAAACACATCCAGAAACAAATTTGAACACAGCATGATCCTATGTTTAAGGTTGTATGGAATAGTAAGACACCACCGAAAGTTCAATCTTTCACCTACAAACTATTGTGGAACATGATGTCTACTAGAGACAACTTATATAGAAGGAAATGACATGTCCTTTTATCAACAAGTGTCAAATTTTGTAGGTCTTGTCCCACAGCTAGCAATATATGGCAAACATATTATAAGTGGGTTCATTATTCTATTTCTCTCTCATGTGATTAAAAATTGCATTTATGCCAACTTTTCTCTACACAAAAGGTGTTAAAGAAAACGGAATGGGAAATTTTATTTACTATATCACGGACTTTGTAGAGGCAACAAAATTGGTGTTTATCAAGGTGAAGTCTTCAATGAAGATAAAGTGGCTCAATACATAATATTTTATGTTCGATATAGTTTAGTATAAACTTCATTGGTGCAACTATGTAACTCTTATTTAGTGAGGTTATTTTTTAAATAACAAGTGACGAAATATATGATAAAATTAAGATATTCATATTGTAATGTACGTAGAAGGTTTATATATGTTTAGGGTGAGGAATGATTAGAGTTAAAAAAAAGTTTCTTATTGGTGCATCTTCTTTCTCGTTTCCTTTCGCGTTTTCGTGTTTGTCTCGCCCCTTGCTCCTCCTATAGCTTTAAAACTTGTATGTAAAATGTAAGAGCGTCAAAAATATCTATTTAATGTTAAAAAACACAATAAAAAATTAATAATTGTTTTAGTATAGTAGATAAATGAAACAAATCTAAAAAATCTAGAAAAATAGAATAACACATAAAAAATAAAATAAAAACGGTAGTAAATGGTAAAAAAATTTATGATAATTCAAGTTTTTTCTTCACCAAATATTGTTGTTTCTATTTCAACTATGTTATCTGGTACTTGTTTTAAATTATTTAATAAAATACATAAATTACAAAAATAAAAATAATTAAAAAAATAAAATTATAATAAGACACGATTGAATGAAAAAAATTGTAACTTATTCATAACCATTAACAACGATGATCTTTTGATAATCGTAACCTATAATCTATAATTTTTCATCAAACAGTAACTTATATTAAAAAAAAAAAAAATCACCCCACGTAATGTTACATTACATGTAACCTTATCATTTTTATTGCCTGTTTGACACGCAACTAATAATTGATATGCACGTGCAAAATAAAAAACAAAGAGGCTAAAATTCGAGAATAGTCGATGTGAAGGAAACCGAAGTGTAAATTCTTAAAAAGTCACCTTTAGAATTATTTAATCACCATGAACCTAAGATAAAAGAAAAAGGTCATTTCAATGTACCAACTCATCACCACCTCTATTATTGATTTATTATAGTTGACCCACATTATAAAATAAAAAAAATAAAAAAAAATAGAGAAGGAAAATTGAAAATCGAGAAAGTAAGAATGAGAAAAGTGAAATTGATGTGTTGTAATTAATATGATTCTCAAATACTTTAATAGCTAATTTATTTGGCTCCTTGCAACCTCCCATGGCACCACGTGTAGACCTTAGAAGTTTTTAGTGTCAATAGAGTTTTTAAGATAATGAAGGGAGGCAAAAGATGGTAACTAGGGACGGTGTTATTGTAAATGGGTACATCTAATTCCAATTATTAATTATTCTACATCACTTGAGGTTAGAATTAGGTTTAAGAAATCACACTCACTCACCACTCAACACCATTGCTTGGGAAGTCTTTTTTGTTTTATTTGAAGAAAAAAACTAGTTTCCATTTATTTTTTCAACTTCATTTTTTCCATTACATGCATTAAAACAATCAAAATTACATAAATGCGTAACAACTTCTTTTATATTTTCATCTCAACAAGTAGTGGCCAAGAAATTTAAGATGAATGATTAAAGGGGTGACAAATAAATGTTTCATAAAAATAATATTAAAATACTAAAAAATTTAAACAAAAATTAGGAGTGTGCAAGACAATTATACTAAATTAAACTTATTGGTTAACCAATTGTAAGTTTCAAATTCTATATATTCAACTACATAATCTATACCTACATATAAATCTTGTCCACAATTATTTTCTAATTTTTCCTTTTAATAAAAAAATTTATTTTATCAATTTTAGTAACCAATCGTTTTTTTTAAAATTTAATTATTTTTTAATTATAAAACTATTTAAAAAATAAATAAAAAATTTTATAGTAAAATTACAAAAAGTGTTTATATTTAAGTTTATAATTATAATAATTTATGTTTTTTTTATCATGTAACACAGTGGTGCATGTATTTTTATTAGTATAAATATTTGTCTAGTAATTTTAAAAATTAGTATTGTTCTATTATGAATAAATATCCCACGCCTATTTTTTGGATTAACGTTTAGTGAGTTACAAAATAAATCTACAATCACTGTTTGTAATGTCTCGGTATTATGAAAGTTATTGTTCATGTATTGCTACTTCAAGGAATTTAAAAATTATTGATTTTGATGTAGCATTTTTAAAGGATAAAAAAAAAATTTTAATTTAATATGATTCCATCCAACTCAATTATAATTAAATTAAATTAAAATAAACTCAATTAGGGATGTCAAAAATATCCATACATGCAGGTATCCGCGGATAAAACCTGTAATAGATAAAAAATGGATACCGTTATCCGCGGTAGAAGTATTTTTGATACTCGCATGTTAACGGAGTGAGTACGGGTATCATAGTATCCATACCCGTGGATACACGTACCTGCTAAACTTTAATTCACAAAAATACCCTTATATATATATATATATATATATATATATATAAATATATATATATATATTAGTAAAAAACCATTCAGACCTAATTTTTTCTAAATTGCACATCTTGTCTTGTCTTCTGTCTTCATTTTTCCAACTTCAAGTATTGGTACGTTGTCTTCTTTTAAGTACACCCCTTGACATTCTTCTCTTTCCCTTCTTTGAAATTGAGCATATACATCAAACCCTATATAAACAGTGACGTTTATGGTATGCTTGTTGTCAAATGATGGAATCAAAATAAGAATACTTGACACGTGGCAATTGAGGTTTATTATTGTATTATTTGTCAGGAATCAATTGGAGAGAGTGGACTTGTTGATCGAAGCACTAATTAAAAAATTTCCATTGTGTTGAACGTCATTTTATATTTATTTTTATAATTATTTGGACTTGTATAAACTTGAGTTTGTTTGAACTTTATTTAAACTTTATGATAATGATGTATTTTATTTTATTTGAATTTATGATTAAATATTTATTTTTAAAATAATTTTGTAAATATCCGCGGGTACCCGTGGATACTCACAGATATGAAAACAATAGGCGGGTACCCGCATAACGGATACCCAATAGATTTGAGTACGAATATGGGGATGATATTTATCCAACGGGTAAGGTACGGGGGAGCTACTACCCGTATCCTACCCGTCCCGTTGATATCTCTAAACTCAATACATTGATATTTAATTAAATTAAGTTTAAAATTAGATTAATCTAATTCTATATGTACCACTTACATAATATCTCATGATGTAACTATACTATTATGTAAAAATCCATGGAAAAAATAATAATTTAACAACTGCTTGCTTAATAAATTTGGCAGAGATGGGTGGTTTGTGTTTAAATATGATGCATTTACTGTGTGGCAGGTGATTTATTGAAGATTAAGAGATGTTTGGTTGTGTTGTGCTTTGGGACCAGCTTATTTTGGTGCATTTATCCTCTACTTTCATATTTATTTATTTTTTATCAATTAAATTTTAAAATTTTCACAAATTTATACATGTTGAATTTTTATTAAAGGTTTTAGTTTTATTAAACTTAATTAAAATAACTAATTGTTTTTAGAAATTAAAAACTCAATTAACTTTTTTGTTCCTACTTGTTCATAATCTTATTCATGACACCTTCTTTCTGTTTCTCGATACATTTTAATATGAACATCCCATAAAGTTGTAAAATTCATATTAGTCCATATCTTCTTCCTACCCTCTTTTCCCTACACATCATCTTTTTCTTTTTATATAATAGCCCCGCATTTCTCTCTCCCATTTTTCGTCTTCTTCTTCTTACATCAGTTCCAGATCTCTTTTCTTTTTTTCTCTTTTTCTTTTTATTGTGTATGTTTAATGAAAAATATCCCGGATTGTATTTTTTCATTTTAATTTTAAATTGTATATTCTGAAAAATCTTCTATTAAACAATCCAAAACTAAAATTGAAAATTATAAACTAAAAGGTAAATATAAAATTTTAAAGTTTACAACGAGTGATTGAAACTATAGAGGTGCAGGAAGAAACTGTCATGATTAATATGCTTAACTTGGCGGTTGGTTGTTTTTCCGGACGGCGGGATTCAATTTTTTTTTATGTGTTTTCGTGCACTACCCTTTTTTTCTCTTCCTACACCCTTAAATTAAGAAATTCCCAACTTTATCCTCGCTCAAAATCAAAATTCTAACCCTACTTTTCCATTCCCATAATTTTCCATGTCCCACACATCCCCTTTCATTTGTGTCTGTCTCCCAACATGGAGAAGATTCCAAAGAGTTTCACATTGAACTTAACTTGTTCTCAATATGAACCACGCTTATTTGCTCAACCTTATAGGTAGAATTATCATTTTTCTTTTTAATTCATGTATTAGTCCTGATCCTCTTTGGAGTTAGATCCCATTTTTGTGGTCCATGTATTAGGGGTTTTTTCAAAGCACCTAAACGCCAAAGTCATCTAAGTAGTGGGTTGGGACATGCTAGGGTTGGATTAGCCTCTTCGGTAAACGCGTCTTAGCTTAAATAATAAATATGTCTTATTCTTCTCATTCAAAAATTCTTCTCCTCTCTAAATATTTTTCACCCAAGTTCAAACCATACCTCACGTTTCCCTTTCGAGGTACGTGTCTTCGTTTAAATCGTAAACACATCTTCTTCTTCTCCCTAAATATTCTTCACCTAAGTTCAAACCATGTCTCACGTTCCCCAACTGCCACGGTCTGCAATGGAGCTCGACGACAACACACATCGGTACATGGCAGTGGTGGCAACAATGAAGATCGGAAGCCTTCAGACCCCAAAACCCCCAAGTAGTGGGTTGGGATAGGCTAGGGTCGGGTTACCCTTTCAGTGAATACATCTTTGTTTAAATCGTAAACACATCTTCTTCTTCTCGTTCAAAAATTCTTCTCCTCCCTAAATATTCTTCATCCACGTTCAAACCATACCTTATGTTCCCTAACTACCACCGTCTATAGTGAAGCTCGACGACAACACACAACGGTACAGGATAGTGTGACAACGATGAAGATTGAGTGATAGAATAGGAGAATCGAGAATCAACGAAAGAATGATATCAAAGTTCACCCTTTTATGTCCAGAGAGAAACACTTGGAAAGGTATTATTACTTTTTATTTGGGGATTTATTTTATATGGGTTCTATTATCTGGCGAATAACAGTTTTCTTCACACAAGGACAAGGTCTTTTTTAGCTAGAATGCACCTCGTTGTTTTAGTTCCCATTTTAAATATGTTTTTAACAGAAGAATTAATTGTATTTCTTTGTCCCATGTATAATCTAAGTTGTGGTTTGAGTGATTATAATATGGTGAGGTGGAAACTTAGGCTTGAAATTGGTTGCACACATTCTCGGTAGTTGGTACAACAAAAGTGTTGGAAAAGTGAAAATGGAATGAACTTACTTATTCTCCACCCTACAAATTTGGCCACTTTGAAGCATTAAAATGTGCTTAATGTGACTTTTGACCTTTACAAGCAACATTTAGTTTAATTTTATGAAGCATGTTTGTGCAATGCACAAAGGTAATTATTTTCATTCCTTAAGTTGCATCTAATATTTGTCCATTTGACAGATCGGGACTCCAATTTGCATTCCTTCCAGAGAGTTCATTGATATTGGTTACCTTTCCTCCATTGAAAATAACCACAAACCTATTGATTATGCCAAGAAGGGGCAGAAAGTAGCCATTAAGGTATGTTCTTGGAATGAAATTAAAAAGTTATAGTGTATTACGATGATTAACACGAGGACATAGCTTACTTGTGATTTACCGTTACATGTGAGTTAGATAATTATTTTTGTTTCAAAGTTTTTCTAGAACAAGTTCACACTGATTTAATTTTGCCTCTACATATTGTCCAGTAATTACGAGCGAAAGTAATTTGCATTTCTCAGATACTCAAGGATGGGCTTTTTGGTTTGCATGTCCCATATGCTTATGGTTTTGCAATTATATTGCTCACAGTTCTTATAAAAGTTGCCACTTTTCCTTTAACCAAAAAGCAGGTTTGTATGCAGTTGTTGAAGTATGTTGACAGTGATCAATAAACTCCTTGATCTTTTGAATCTTATACTTTTATGGTTTTGAACCAACTATTATTGCTTTTGACGTTAAAAACCTTGGTAATGGATATAATATTCTTATATCATGATCCCAAATTTTTGGATCTTGGGATACTAATGTTCATAACTTGTTTGATTTTTGTTTCCTTTAAAATTGTGTATTGTGTTACTAAGGTTGAATCCTACTATATGATGGTCATTTTGGTTTGTCTAGATTTGAATATGTTACTTTCTATTTTCTTTCTATTTCATTATCAATTCTATTTCTGACATTCATGAATCCAGTTTCTTCAATCATGAAAGAAAAATATTAAAAAGTATATGCATGATAAAATGGTTTATTATACTATAGAATGTCAATTATAAGGTATTTAAATTCATTTCGAGCATGATTGAGCAATTTGTTCAGTTAGTCTTTCTTATGGTGCTTGATTTCTCAAAACGAATTCATGACTTTTAAAGTGTTCACCTAAAGTTTACATATACTATATTATGTAGTGAGTTTATATACTATATTTGTAGTGAGTTTAAACCTTATGTGAGTTTCAAGATGTAGCAAATCATGCAATTAGGACAATCTAGCAAAGATCTAATTCATTGGTACCCTATATGTTTCATGAGGTTGTTGATACAAAGGTTGAGGTTAGTGCCTAGTTCTCTATTGTTTAAAATATTCTTGATCTAGTTTGTTTGCTCAGTTGGTTCTAGAATCACATGGTTGAATTAGATAGCTTTGTTTAATCAAATACATAACTATTTTTAGGAGAATATAAATGTTGCCACACCTATATTCTCTAACAATTTTAATCATTACAATGAGGATTGAATCATTTTTGCTAAAATATTCTATGCAGTTGTGTGGAATAACTTTAAAATATGGACCACTCTAAGAGTAACCCTTTGAATTTGGATGATGATCTTGTATATGAAACTCGTGGTCCATCTAAAAGTGCTGCCACAAATAAAAAAAGAAATATCAAATGTTTGAAATTTTTTCACAATAATAGGTAAAGACAAGGATGGAATTGAAAACGCTTTGTGTAAGTATTATGGCCATAACTACAAAGTTGGCAAAAACCCTAAAACCAAAAATAATTATGGGACTTCACATTTAAGTCGGCATATCTATTCATATAGAAGTATTGCAAACTTAGATGTGGATCTAAGTCTTGATCAGGAAGGAAAGTTTGGGACATAAAAAATCAATCAAAAGGTTCATCATAAGTTACTTGCGAGAGCCATAATTAAACACGATCTTCCATATAATTTCGTTGAGTAGGAAGGAACCAGGGAGTGGATAAAATACATTAATCCTAATACTTAGATGTGGAGAAGGAATACATTGAAGAAAATGATAAAGTTAAGCAAATCATGTCTAGAATTCCTAATAGAATTTGTTTAACTTCCGATGTTTGGATTGCAATTACTTTTGAGGGTTATATTTGCCTAACTGCATACTTTGTTACTAAAAATTGGAAATTGACAAGTAAAATACTTAAATTTTGTCAAATGAAACCACTACACACGGGTGTTGAACTAGAAATGTTGTATTTGATTGCCTAAAGCAATGGGGGTACTGATAAAAACAATTTCTCCATTACCTTGGACAATGTTTCTACTAATAATACCTTACAAGATATTTTAGAAAGTCATCTTTGTGTTCAAAGAAATTTATAATGTGATGGTGAGGTTTTTCATGTTTGATGTTGTGCTCATACTCTCAATTTGATAGTTCAAGATGGTTTAAAGGTGGTTGATAAAACACTTGATAATATTAGAGAGAGTGTTAAGTATGTTAAATCATCAGATGGAAGAACTCTCAAATTCTAAGAATGTGTTAGTGATGTTGGCATAAATATGAGCATTGGTTTGAGATTAGATGTGATTACAAGATGGAATTCGCTTATTTGATGCTTGAAGGTGCCACAAGATATAAAAAAGTTGATGTGAATCCCATTGCACAAGGGTTGACTTAGGATCTTTAGGGTTAGAACCAGTTATGACCACGAGATATTTTTGGGCAAAATTGGGTTTTCTTTCGAAAAAATGGGTGAAGAATAAAGAAATAAGAGGTGAATATAAAAGTGGAAGGAAAGAATCACTCTTTCCAAAGGAGGCAACACAAAAAGGATGGAAAAATACTTTGATACAGCCAAGGGTTCTTGAATCACTTAAGAACTAGGAGAATCACTCTCACTGTTAGATAGATAAGAGAATTTCTGAACAAAACTTAACTTGATTTCATTGATAAAAATAGTTCAGCTTATATAGGAGCTTTAACTATTAGAATTACAAAAGACCCACTGATTGTCATTATATCCCACTAGAGCTAATAATAATCCACTCAAGCTAATAATTGTCCATACTTAATGGTTGATTCTAACTGAAATTGTGGCAGTCAAAAGTCATCCAAAAGTATTCAACAAATGTCCTCTTGGTCTTCCAAAGGCTGGTTCTTAAGTTGTCAAATGGACCCTTATTACAACTTGAAATTAAAGCAAAACTAAAGCCCATTAATTGGTTAACTCAAAACATAATTTGGTCAGCCAATTTTACAAAGCATTATACCCTTATTTAAATAAAAGAAAATGCATCAATGTAGCGCGTTAGTCCTCCTCCATTTGGGCCATCATGCAATTTATAACCTTGGTTTTTTCTCCTTTAAACTTGAGCTTGTATTCAAATAATATGGACAACATTTGCTACAAGGCTTTTTTTTTTTGCTTTCCTTACTCTAGACCTTGTCATAGGTTCTTAGAGTTCTTCAAATGGATCTTTGTCCTTGCTTATTGTCACATCTCCATCATTCTCTCCCTCTTGAGAAGGATTTGTCCTCAAATCAAATTCTCCGTCTACATAAAAAAGAGATAAGTCAGACACATTGAAGGTGGAACTAACATTATATTCACTAGGCAAATCAATTTTGTAAGCATTGTCATTGATTCTTTCAAGCACTTAGAATGGACCATTCCCCCTTGGTTGAAGCTTTGATTTCTATTCCTACGGAAACAATAACAAGATACTAGGGAGCACAAATCAAATCTTACCCAATCCTTGACCCTTTGAGATGGCTACTCCTATAATCTTTGGCTTGGGTATGTCTTCTTGTAGAATAGGCGGATTGAACGTTTTTTGGGTTACTTGCGGAAAAGACTTTGACGATCAAGTTAGCAATAAAATCTCAAAGGTCAAATCACGGATTAGAGAATTAATTAATTGCGTACCTTTAATTTTTGGGGTCCACTTATATTTATAAAGCATTAATCATCGCTTACCTGGCTTATGGGCTGGGCCTTTGTAAGGCTCGTTGGACCTCTTTTGGGCTTGTATAGGCCTGACTAGGGCCCAAGCGTTAGACTTGTGATTGATTATGGGGGTTTGAATTGTTAACTTTGGAGTAGGCGACCTTTACTTGTATGTAATCGTTTGGGGTAGTCGGTTTTTACCTGTATGTATCCATCTGAAGTAATCGGCCTTTACTTGCAACTTTAGCCGCTATGTGTAACATCCCGACCAGATATTACAAATTTAAAATAATAAATAACAAAATAATGATTAAACTTCATTTATTAAATCTCATTTCCCAAAAATTCGGGAAATTTTAAAACTTTTATTAAATCGACAATAGTCCAAAAATCCATAATTATAAAACTTCATTATAATTATAAAAGTCTAGTAATGTAAAAGATTACAATTTATTCAAAACATAGTAAAGTCATCAAAACTTTGATAAATTCTTTTCCCAGACCAGCCACGCTCCGACTCTATGTCTCACCTGATCCACCTGCTACAACATCTGCTCACGTGTACCGCGTACACAATCATCGCCAACCACAAGCAAAAAGGGTGAGCTAACAGAATAAACATATATATATACAAGCATATACATATATTACAACCACACCAAAGGAAATCCATCCTTTGATTCCATAACACATGGCCACTACCATGTCAACCGTGTTATACGTCTTCTGATGAATATCTCAAGATGTCTTGCTATCACACCTATCGGCCACAATCGATAAAGCACATGCAAGAAACCATGCTACAAATCCTAAGACTACCAAACTCGTCAGTTTACTACTGAGGAGGGCAATCTATCTGGACCCATCCGTACACGCCATAACGTGCACACTCACACCGGTAACACTCGCTAACCCGAGCCACAACTCAAGAGTTTCTCGTGTTCATCCGCCATCCCGAGCCATAACTCAAGAGATGCTATTCTGAGCCACAAATCAAGGAATACCACGTGCTTAACCCCTATCCCAAGCCACAACTCAGAGGATACGTTCTGAGCCACAACTCAAGGAACACCAGCAAGTCGAACTTTAAGATATCCAAGAAGCCTTGTAGACCACGTACCACACAACAACCATGACACAACTCTGTTGCAACAAAATCGCTTGGCACTGCTTACGAGGTGCCAGGCGTTGCCCGCTTCCAGACCGCCTGGCAGGGGACACGTATCGCCAGACACGTAACGCCTCTGAACCACCAATACTGTAGACACCGCCTAGTGGGACTACCCTTACCGCCAGGCGCACGCGTTTTATGAGCCCACTATTTTGGCAACTATCACCTGGCGAATCCCATTCTACCAGTGATCATGCACATAAATAAAATAATAACAATTAAATAACACATAAATGACATACATAATACTTGAACCTAAGTCCTCTAAACATAATTAAGTACTCTCAACCAATTGAGCTAGTACTATTCCACGTCATAACAATCTCCATTAAATGCCATAAAGGCTCTCCTACCCGTATTGGTTAAATAATTATTTATTTAATTATTTAAATTTCACGGGTCTTACATACATTCCCCCACCTTAAAAGTTTTCGTCCTCAAAAATAGGACTTATCAGGACAAAGGTGAGGATACGACTTCCTCATGATATCTTCCATCTCCCACGTCATTTTCTGAGTTGCCTCGTCCCATAGGACCTTCACAGTTCGAATCTCTTTCCCTCTGAGTTGCTTGACTTGAGAATCTAGGATTCTCACTGGTCCAACTCCAATCGTCATGTCCTCGCGCACCTGAATATCGTCCTCCTCCATCACATGAGTAGGATCCGCAATGTACTTCCTCAGTTGTGATACATGGAAGACATTATGTAGATTTTCCAGGTGAGGTGGCAAGACAATCTCGTAAGCTGCTGGTCCAATCCTCCGCGTGATCTGATATGGACCGATGAATCGAGGAATTAACTTCTTCAACTTGAGGAACACATGGTCACCTGCCTCAAACTTGAGCAACCTTCTCCTGTTATCTGCGTAAGACTTATGCCTGCTATGAGTTGCCCGCATCCGATCATGTATTACTTTCACCTTCTTAGTGGTCTACTGTAAAAACTCTGGCCCAAGTACGACTGACTCCCCATGCTACTGCCAACATAAATGAGTCCTACATCTCCGACCATACAATGCCTCGTATGGTGCCATCCCGATGCTGGAATGGTAACTGTTATTATACGTGAACTCTACCAATGACAACATATCACTCCAAGTACCTAGGTGATCCAACACACAATCTTGAGAAGTGAAAACGTTGCTAAGACTTGTCAAAGGTGATACGAGCAGGTGAAGATACTTTATGATATCAGGGTTCACATCGAAAAAAGTTACATAGTCACCATTAGTTCTGACACTTCGTCTTTGTAACGTTCGAGCATGAAAAGTTTTTGGGAATGCAGTTTTGTCTTATAAATAAGGGTTTTGGAAAAAGATTTATGTCCAGTATCATTTGCTTGGTGTTGAGAAATTACATCATTTGCACTTGTCTTGTCCGATATATTTCCTCTTTGTGCCGTCAACTTTCATTATTCATAAGGTATGTCTAGTGATAGTGATAGTTTGTCTACATTGGTGTCGGGTAGTAGGAGTGGAGAGTCAGGGACTGAGAGTAGTAGCCATTTGGCCGACGAGGGGAGGGGTTCAAATGGAGGTTATTCCTAATGCTAGGGAAGATCCAGTTGAAGAGGTAGTCAAAAGCAATTGATCGACAAAGGCAGGATACGAGTGGGTGGCCGCACACGTGAGAATCCAATATTCACTATTCAGATGGTCCTGAATACTAAACACATGTTTGAATTCCATACCTGTCCTCGAGAAAGGCACTTCGCCAGATATAGTATTGTAATATCCCTACTGGAAATTACTTGATTAAAATAAATCAATATATAAATAAGAATAAATAAGTTCAAACGTCGCACTTTATTACTCCCACAACGCGGGAAAAAAAATTTAACACAATAATAATAGCGCCATAATTTAAAGAAAACAACATAGTACTTTTATTACAATTTCCAAAATCTGCCAAAACAATGAAAATCCTAAGAATTTCCTAACTCAAAATCCCCAGTATAGCCTTCTCTCCATCTCAGGTGGTAGCAGCATCACCTGTATCATCAACTGCTCCCGTGTAAAGAAATACACGATCATCGTCAAACACAAATAGAAAGGGTGAGCTCGACATTATAAGCAATCACATAAATGAAATAATATAAAACACCCAATCATATTATCATAATTAGACCTTGGTTACATTCTCAACACACCCCAAGGCTTTTCAACTTCCAATCATAACAACAAAGTTAGCCATGGACTCAGGATTTATGATGCTCACACGAACCTGCCCGCTCGTGGTCATGCCCCTACGAACCTCCCCGCTCGTACTCCTACTCTACGGACCTACCCGCTTGTAGTCCAACACATGTGATCTAGAGGCTACGTACCTCCCCGCACGCAGCATCTCTAAACTGTGAGCACGGAACATACGAACCTACCTCGACCGTATCCCCACAGGAGAGTAATCGAGTATGAACCTCCCCGCTCATACCATCACATGCCAAACACCATCCATGAACCTACCCGCTCATGGCACATTATCTCCTGATCCACATTTACATCAAAGCGTACAAACAATACACATAAGCTGCACTAAACTCACTTGGGCTAGAAGCCTTAGCTTAAGCGACCGGGCCTGTCTCGCTCAAGCTAAGCTTCCTCGCCTAAGCGAGCGTGCTACCAAAGTTACGTACGAAGTCCCGCTTAGGCGAGCTCATCTCGCTTGGGCGAGACCTCTCTTCGCTCAACACAACATCTCTCGCCTAGGCAGCAAAACAACAGAACACACATGCATCAACGCCGATTTCTCGCTTAGGCGAGTACCTCTCGCTTGAGCGAGGTACTCTATCGCTCAAAACATGGGCTCCTCGCCTAAGCGAGACCCTCGAGCACAACCTCACTCTTTCGTGAATCCTCACCTAAGCGAGTTGCTCTCGCCTAAGCGAGATATGCAGACACAACTCAAAATTTCGTTCTTACTATTCTCACCTAGGTGAACCTAGTTAGCTTGAGCGAGAATAGCGGACCTGCTCCATGTCACGCACACAAAGAAACCAAACCAATTGCCAAAACCCGCACTCCACTATGCTAAGTAATTCATCACAGAATGCAAATATCAAGAGCACGATTTAGACACCAAATTGATCCGCAACCATGCGAAATTGAACCATAATCCATGAACTGTACCGTAAAACCTCAAAATTTTCATACTATCTCATAAGGGTTTAATCACATTACAACAAAACAATCCAATACCCCAATTCACAGCATATTATCAACAAAATTACATGGCAAGGGTACATAAATAATTGCATATTACAGAATACGCAAAATTCCTTAACAATCATATAAATGCATGGAAATGTGCTCCCCTAACTTGGAAATCCTTGCTTCTAATGATTGTTCAACTCCTTTGCTCTCGCCTAGGGTACCTAAGAACCTTCCTTTGCTCTCCCAAAACAAAGTGCAGTTTTGCTCTCAATTCCCAACTCACCTTTTCCCTTCAAAGTTCGTGCTCCTCCCCATTCTCACAATTTTTCAGTCTCCAAACCCTTCTAATTGCTTTATTTTGCCTTTTTATATGACCCCTAA
>Ga0099822_1004182_pt1 | contig 18717 bp, 18 predicted proteins | sample CowpeawhiteBW_FD_76839 | JGI IMG/M metagenome (GOLD analysis project Ga0099822, IMG submission 76839) | Root nodule microbial communities of legume samples collected from California USA - Cow pea white BW | ecosystem: Host-associated > Plants > Roots > Nodule | place: USA: California | collected...
AAAAATAAAAATTTCATGGCTTGACACGTGTCCTGTACGGACACGGTGTTAACTCCAACTTAACGGAGAGGACCAAATTGAATCTTTTTAGAAAATTGGGGTACCAAATTGAACATTCCTAAAATTTGGGTATCAAATTGAACTTTCCGAAAAAGTTTGGGTACCAAATATGTATTTATACCTTGTTTATACTAATTTGATACTTAAATATGTTAAGGAATGTAGAATATTTATTTTTACTTGTAAGAGTTTTTAAACTTGAGTTTTGCAAAATATCCTTTTTTATGAAAAATGTAATTTTAAAGATCAAATTAATAATAAATTAAAAATTATTTTGTAATAACCTTGTTACATTAGAATTAAATTTTTTCATTTTTGTAAGAATTGATCTAATGCGTACAGATTAAATTGATATTTTTGTGACTTGCTATTGGTGATGGACTAATATAGATAGATATTAAGTATGTGAGGCACTTTGTATTTTTGTAAACAAAAAAAAAATATTAATAGATATTACACTATAGTAACTTTTAGTGTATAAAATTTATTTTTATTATTTAATTTAAAATATAATTAAAATTAAAATAAAAGTATTAAATAAGTGTCATCTTTATATTTTATTATATAATGTTTTATATTTTTAAAAAATAATTAATGATAAAATGGGTATATAAGATATGTATATGAAAAGAGCAAATCTTCTTTATATTTATATATTTTATAGAAACAATATTAAATTTATATATATATATATATATATATATATATATATATATAATTTATTTATAATTTTATTTTTAAATGGGTTAATTATGTTTTTGGTCCTTAAACTATTTCACGTTTTTTGTTTTCGTCCTTCTTTCAAAGTATTTAGGTCCCTCAACTTCTAAAACTCATGGAATTGATCCTCATCTTTTAACGTCGTTAATTTTATTTGGCAGTTGGCAAACGAATGTGGTTCGTGAAGAGGATGTGGTTGGTGAACAGGTTGACTCTAAAGAGGAAGAAGGTTCAATTGGAGATAAACTAGATGATAGTGAAGAAGAAAGGGTGACTGATGATGATGATGGATTTTGGATGGCCATTGATCCACCTCTTAGAAATATTATCCTTGTTTTGGATAGGTGGAAATCAATGAAACAAAATTCAAGCAAAGTGAGGAATACAAGAGATGTTGGTGAAAGGTCATTTGTGACTAATGAAAAAGTTGGAGTGCATGACATAAATGAGGAATACGATATTGATGAGTTAGATTCTGATGTGGATAGTCATGAGGGTGTTGTTAATGATGGTCCCAAATTTTCCAAGTATAGACCTGAAGATATGAAGAAGGACTTCAAATTCAAATTGGGAATGGAGTTTTGTTCTTTGAAGGATTTTAAACAAGCATTAATGAAGCTTAGTGTTTTAAATGGGAAAGAAGTGAAATTTGTTAAGAATGATCATAAGAAAGTGAATGATGTTTGTAAAATAAAATGTGGTTTCTTAATTATGGTGAGCAAGGTTAGAGGTAGGCAAAACTTTAGGGTTAAGAAACTTGTTGGGCATCATAAGTGTGGAAGGGTTTTTAGGAATAAAAATGCTAATAAGGAATGGATTGCTCAGGTGCTAATAGATAGATTTATAAATGTGGGTGTAATGACAGTGAATCAAATTATTGACGAAGTGAAGAAGACATACAATGTAGGCAAAACACCTTGGAGGACTGAGAAAGCAAAACAAATTGCAATGGACTATTTGGTGGGGGTGGATAACGTCAGTATGGTCGTTTACATGATTATGTTGTTGAATTGCTGAAAGTTAAGGCTAGAACTTTCAACATTAAGATAAATCAACCCCAACCCCTCTGCCAAATAAAACTAACGACATTCAAAAATGAGGACCAATTCCATGAGTTTCAAAAGCTTAGGGACCTAAATACATCACACTTTGAAAGAGGGACAAAAACCATAAACGTTGAATAGTTTAAAGACCAAAAACATAATTAACCCTTTTTAAATCATAATAAAAAATTCATAAACGTATTATGTTAAAAAATAAAAGAATTTAAAACATAATGGAAAAAGAAAACTGACTCCACCTAGAAAAACACTTGGAGACTATGTTATGTAACAAGTGCCAAGATATTTTTCTAGCATAGCAATACCATCCACCACCAAAACATTGGAGATGACGCCAACTTTCCTTAGCTTAATCATTTCTTATCAATTCACTAGAATGGATAATGAAGATCCATATACTCATCTTTCTACATTCTATGAATTGATTGGAACCATGGGTTTTCAAGAAGGAGATGTTGACCATGTATATATGTATTTGTTTCCTTTTTCATTGGTAGGCAAAGCAAAGGAATGGCTTAAGTCACATCTAAATCAAAGTCTGAACAAGTGGAATGATGTAGAGGAGAAATTCTTGAATAAATTCTTTCCACCTTCTCGATACATCAAAGCAAAAACTATTATTTCCACTTTTAGGCAAGGACCAGATGAACCATTCTGTGAAGCTTGGGAACGATTTAATTCTCTATTAAGGAGATGCCCAAATCATGGATTTGAAGATATTGCTCAGCTAAATATTTTCTGCAATGGTCTAAGGCCTGATACCAAGATGATTTTAGATGCACCAACTGGTGGAACAATGATGAATGCAGAGGCAGAACAAGCAATAAGAATCATTAAGGCATTAGCATCCACAAATCACCAAGCTCAACATAATAGGCAAATTGTTCAAAGGAAAGGAGTGATTGATCTTAGTACCACAGATGCAATCTTAGCTTAAAGTAAAATTTTGACTCAACAGATTGAAGCACTAACTAAGCAAGTGTCTAAATTACCTAAGTAGTTACAAGTTGTGCAATCTTCTCCTAGTCATCAACAACCCATGAGGTGTGACTTTTGTCGGGGTGATCATCCAAATGGCCATTGTTCTTATCAATGTAACTCATAAGCAGAAGTTCAGTATGTGAGTAATCAAGGAAGACAAGGTAATTTCTCCAACAATAATAATTTTTCACAGGGGTGGAGAAATAATCAAAATCAGAATTTTGGATGGAAACAAGATGCTAGTCCTTTAAACAAACAACCTCCTTATCAACAACGGCAACAACATTATCCTTTTGTGCATGACAAAATAACAAAATAGAAGGATACGCTAGAAAAGTTTATGCAAGCTTCTTTGACCAATCAGAAAAATACAAAAGCTTCAATTAGAAATCTTGAAACACAGGTGGGACAGTTGGCTAAACAACTATCAGATCAACAGGCAGGTCATTTTTCAGCCAACACTAAGACTAATCCCAAGGAGCATTATAAATTAGTTACTACCAGGAGTGGTAAAATTGTGTAAAGAGGGATTGGAGACAACCTAGCTGTGGAGGAGGAAGTCTTTGAGGAAACATAAAAAGTAAGAGAAAAAGATGAATGTGAGGGATAGGAGGAAAAAATAGAAGTGAGTATGTACATAAAACATTGAGAGAAAAAGAAGAAAAAATAAGAATGAGGAGAAAAGAGGGAGAAGGGTGAGAAACAAGTACTACAGTTGAAGAACCTACCATACCCTGAAAATCCTTCCAAAAAGGACAAGGAAAGGCAATTTGCAAGGTTCATGGACATTTTCAAGCGACTACAGATTAATATTCCTTTTGTGGAAGCTATGGAGCAGATGCCAATTTATGCAAAAGAGCTCCTAAAAAAGAAAAGAAGATTTTTAGAAGAAATAGTGGAGCTTGAAGTAAAGTCATGTACCATAATTCAGAAATCATTACCTCAGAAATCCAAGGACATTCAACCGTCATAGTTTATTATTCCCAAACATGGGAAAATTCAAAATTTATACATCGCGCTTACAATCCAAACTAATAAAATCGATAAGAAAATCCATAACCATTTAACATGTTCTCAAGATAATTGACTGAAAACTAAATTCGTCGATAACATAATCTAATCCCCATGCTAGCCCTTTCTCTGTCTCTAGGCATCACCAGCATCACTTGGAATATCATCTGCTCATGTGTGATAAATCACACAATCATCGCCAAACACAAACAGAAAGGGTGAGCTCATAAATAAATAACATATAATTTGATAAAATAAAGGTTCACACAAATTACGTTAGTATAGTTAATTCTTGGCCAAGAGACCTTATTGTCCTAAGGTTTTCCAACACACAGTTGTTTAACCAAGGACCCAGGATATAACATGCTTCTACGAACTTGTCCGCCCGTGGTCCTGTCTCTATGAACATCCTCGCTCGTAGTCCAACTCTAGAGCCTCCCCGTTCGTAGTCCAACTATACGGACCTCCCCGCCCGTAGTCCAACTCACGTGATCTAACAGCTACGAACTTCCCCGCTCGTAGTAGCCCTCAAGTGTGAGCACGAAATATACGAACCTCCTCGCTCGTATCCTCACACGAGAGCATCATAATATGAACCTCCCCGCTTATATTATCACGTGTTCACCACCAACCATGAACCTACCCGTTCATGACACAAACAAGCACTTCCTTGTCCAAGTCTCACATAACATCATACCATCCCAAACATATGCACACATAGTTCACATAATCACATAAGTGTACAAGCATTCACCACAGCATGACATACATGCATCACAAAATAGTAATCATTCCAAGTTGGTTAGTGCCAACACTTAAGTACCTACAATGCCATACAATCAAGCACCATGCACAACCATAATTCTTATTCCAAAATTCCTAAGAAAATTTATCATCATAAAACCAAAAATACTGTAGTAATGCATGACATATTTTGCAAACTACAGACCTCAAATAATTGATTTCACCGGTCAAAATCAAGAATGGCATGTTACAGACCAACTGTCCAAATTTGAGCTTGATCAAACAGTTAACGAGTCGGAAAAGTCAATTTTACTACAATTGCGCAGATTAGAAAAAAACATAATCGTCCAGCGACCAAGTCACTCGCTCAACGACCACCGACATTTCCAGAATATGAAAAATAACGTAAAACAACACAGTTTTATGAATCTTTAAACCCCTAACTTGGAAATACATAAAATAGCATTGTACCTCACCAATTCACACTTAACCATCCACAAAATTTCAAACCATACCTTTCAATTTTCCATTCTAGGTGCATTTAACATCACTGCATCAAAGATTCAATCAACTAACTAAATAACTACGAGGGGAAAATTGCATATAAAACTTACACTCAATTAAGCCATATTGTTATGAGAATCCATTTTCCCTTTATTCGTAATCTACATAATTGTACCCAAGCTACAAATGTCAAGCCCTTAAAAATATTTAACCTTAAGTAATCATATTTTCTTCTTCATTATTTTAATACCTATGGCATCACACTTTGAATCAAATAAAATGGAAGGTCGCATGTATCAATATTGAACAAAAACATCCAACACACATATGATGAATAACTTATGAATACATTATGCCATAGTACCCTCTTTCTATTAATAAAACTTTTATACTTAATATGGTTAAATAATGTACCCACTACCACTTAAACCAAAGATGAACTAGAATACTCCATTGCACCATAATTTAATTCACCACACACTTCCAAACTCTCAACATTTTCTTTTCAATAATAATACCTTAAAACTACTGTCACAATCTCAATTAATGAATTTCCAAGTTTCAATTCACTACCCCAATTCCATTTTACCTAACTTCCAAGGACTACCACTACGCACCAACTCAATCAAATTCACCACATTTACCAAAAGTAAATTCTATGTTTCTTAATATTATTTTTACTAAGGGAAATTATCTCACATAATTATATCTATTCTAATATAATCAAACTTGTGACAACCAAGAACCATAAATTATTAAAACACATTTACCAAAGCTTAGATGTCCACTACCACCATCCAAATGCAGACGTTAATTCCATAATTTTTTTAGATGCCCAAAACGTAAAATAGTAAAGATACAAACCCCATCAATTGCTTTCATTGAAAAATAAAATTTTAATCATCCATTCAAAACACAAGTTCATGCTTATGCTTCCATAGAACAAATAATAGATAAGTCGTGAACGACTAAACAAAGCTAGAATTTATGGACATCCTGCATAAAGCATAAGTCTGAGGCATTTTCCTTCCGCACATAAAAATCCAAATTGTATAAAAATAACAATCACAAAATAAAATACACTTAAACTTCTATTTCATATCATAAACAATTTTCAAAGCATCCTTGAATAAAAAAATAACGTGAATACAATGTGGAGCTCCCCTTACCTAGATTCTCCTGCTCCAAACTCGCTACTATTGTTCGTCTATGCAAGACTTGGCTTCCAATTTGCCTCTACCACTCCAAAAAAACCTTCTCTTCTCCTCTTAGACCAAACCTTTTCAGCCCCAAATCAAACCCTCACTATTATGCTCTTTTCTTTCCTAATTCCTACCTTTTTCCTCCTTTAATTAATTAAAATCAATAAAAAATACGAATTTGGTTAATTGTGTAGGTTAATGGCCATCAATTCTCATTAACCTGATGATTTTTTTTAGCCCTTCTGGTTTTTCACACTGATGGCTAAGGTTTCTGACCCTTCCCATCCATGCCAAAAATAATGTTAGCAAAAAGAAACCTTATTTCGCATGACGAAAGGTTCGAACACACAATGATCCAATTTCAAAGCAAATGCATAACCAATTCATGTTTTGTGATAATTCTTACACCTCTAGGAATATAATATCACGCTTTAAGGTAAAATATATCACTAAAATAACAAGTTTAAATTAAATTAACACACAATTAGCATACATAAGACTCAAACCCAAGTCCTTTCATAATAATTAAGTACTCTCAACCACTTGAGCTAATACTTTTCCATATCATAAAGACTAGTATTTAATGTCATAAAGACTTCTATTACTCGCATTTAGTAAATAATTATTTATAATTACTTAAATTTCTCAAGTCTCACAGCTTCCCCATTCTAGTCACACTTGGAACATTGTTAGTAGGTAAAGCATTGCTTGACTTATGTGCAAGTATAAATTTGATATCTTTGTTTATGCTATGAAGAATAGGAGATTTAGAAGTAAGGCCTACAAGGATGACATTGCAACTAGCTAACAGATCTATGAAATATCCATATGGTGTGGCAGAGGATGTCATAGTTAAGGTTGAAAAATTCATGTTCCTAGTTGATTTTGTGGTGATAGATATTGAGGAAGACATTGAAGTTCCTCCAACACTATGAAGACCTTTCATGAAGACGGCTAAGGTCAATATTGAAGTTAATGATGGCAAATTGAAGGTTAGAGTGCAAGATGATAAAGTTAACTTTAATGTATTTGAAGTAATGCAGAACCCTAAAGACAAGCAATAATGCTTCAAAATTGATGTGATAGATGAAATTTTTCTATCAGCTAGGAAGAAATTGACAAAGACAAGCCCATTGGAAAAAGCCTTAATTGGTGTTTGTGATGATTTGGAGGAAGAAAATGAAGGGAGAGTTGATGAATACTTAACACATTTGAATTCAGCAAAAGAAATTGCATCAAATGAAATACAAAATGAGAAGTTGCAGCAAGAGAATAAAATTGAAAGTCAGAAGCTGGACCTAAAGGTATTGTCTCCTCATTTAAAATATGCTTTTCTTGCAAATGGAGGTAACAAACTAGTGGTGATCAGCAATGCTTTAACAGCTTCTGAAGAAGAAAAATTGATCTTAATTCTTAAAGCCAATGAGGGTGTAATAGGTTGGACTTTATCTTATCTCAAAGGAATCAGTCCATCCTATTGTATGCATAAAATTCACATGGAGCAAGATTACAAGCATGTAGCACAACCTCAACGGCGACTGAATCCAACCATGAAATAGGTGGTCAAGAAAGAAGTAGTGAAATTACTTGATGCAGGTATGATCTATCCAATCTGCGACAGTGCTTGGGTCAGCCCGATCCAGGTAGTTCCAAATAAAGGAGATATGACTGTAATTTGTAATGATAAAAATGAAATAATTCCTACTAGAACAATCACATGTTGGAAAATGTGCATAGATTATAGAAAATTAAATCATGCCACTAGGAAAGATCATTTTCCTTTACCTTTCATGGATCAAATGTTAGAAAGGTTAGCAGGACACGCTTTCTATTATTTTATGGATGGATATTCTGGTTATAATCAAATAGTAGTAAATCTAGAAGACTAGGAAAAAACTGCTTTTACTTGTCCTTTTGGTGTGTTTGCTTACAGGAAAATGCCTTTGGGATTGTGTAACGCACCAATAACCTTTTAAAGGTGCATCCTTGCAATCTTCTCTGATCTGATGGAAAAATGTATAAAAGTCTTTATGGGCAAATTTTCTGTATTTGGTGCTTCATTTTATCAATGCTTGGAAAACTTAAACATTGTACTGAAGCGATGTGTTGATACCAATCTGGTCTTGAACTAGTAAAAGTGCAATTTTATGGTGACTGAAGGTGTGGTGTTGGGCCATAAAATCTCTAATAAGGGTATTGAAGTTGATAAAGCTAAAGTGGAGATCGTAGAAAACTGCCACCACCAACAAATGTGAAGGGTATCAGGAGTTTTCTAGACCATGCTGGTTTTTACATAAGATTCATCAGAGATTTCTCCAGAATTTCCAAACCACTCAACAATCTACTTAAAAAGGATACACCTTTTAAATTTGATGTTGAATGTTTACATGCTTTTGAATTGTTAAAACAAAAATTAATTTCAGCTCTTGTGATAATTGCTCTTGATTGGAATTTAGGCTTTGAATTAATGTGCGATGCAAGTGACTATACCACAGGAGCAGTTTTTGGACAGAGAAAATCCAAAGTTTTTCATGTTATACATTATGCTAGCAAAGTTCTTAATGAAGCTCTAATTAATTATGCAACAACTGAAAAGGAATTGTTAGCTATAGTATATGCATTGGAGAAATTTAGAGCATATTTGATTGAATCATTTATCATTGTATATACTGATCATACTATAATTAAGTACTTGTTAACCAAGTCTGATTCAAAGCAAAGACTTATTATATGAATTTTATTGTTGTACGAATTTGATTTGGTTATTAAGGACAAAGGGAAGTGAAAACTTTGTGGTTGATCATTTGTCAAGGTTGGTGAATATTGAGGTGACCAACACTCAATCAGAGGTGCAGGAGAAGTTTCCTGATGAAAAATAGATGATGGTGCAAGAAAGGCCATGGTTTGCTGACATGGCCAATTTCAAAGCTGCAAGGGTTATACCTAAAGATTTTAATTGACACTAGAAAAAGAAATTCCTAAGAGATGCACAATAATATGTGTGGGATGATCCTCATTTGTTCAAAAATGGAGTTGATCAACTATTAAGGTGTGTATCTCTAGAAGAAGAAGAATAGAGTATTTTAGGGCATTTTTACAGTTCACCTTATGGTGGGCATTTTAATGGAGAGAGGATAGATGCAAAAATCCTCCAATCTAGTTTTTATTGGCCCTTCTTATTCAAAGACGCACACCGATATGTTCAACAATGCAATTATTGTCAAAGGATAGGGGAATCTCAAAAAGACATGAAATGCCATTGAATATTATTCTGGAAGTTGAATCCTTTGACTATTGGAGAATTGATTTTGTAGGACCACTACCATCTTCTATCTCAAATGAATACATTTTGGTGGTAGTTGATTATGTGACAAAGTGGGTCGAAGTAGTGGCAGCTTCTAAGGCTGATGCAAAAACCGTTATCAAATTTCTGAAACGGAACATCTTATGTAGGTTTGGTACCCCAAGAGTGTTAATTAGTGATGAAGGTTCATACTTTTGCAATGCCCAACTTCAGAAATGTCTGGGACATTATAAAGTGCAGCATAAAATCATCACCTTATCATCTATAGACCCATGGACAAGCAGAGGTGTCAAATAAGAAAATCAAGCATATTCTAGAGAAAACAGTGGTATCTTCCTAAAAGGATTGGTCAATAAAGTTGGATGAAGCACTTTGGGCCAATAAAACTACTTATAAGTCTCCCACTAGTTTATCCCCTTTCCAGCTGGTATATGGGAAGTCATGTCACCTACCGGTCGAGTTGGAACACAAGGCATTCTGGGCCTTGAAATTTTTAAATTTTGACTCTAAGGCAGCAGGAGATAAAAGAAGATTACAACTGCAAGAATTGGAAGAAATGAGACTCAACACTTATGAGTCCTCTAAGCTTTATAAGGAAAGGATGAAAGCTTATCATGACAAGAAAATTCTCAAAAGAAATTTTTATCCAGGCCAATCAGTGTTACTACTCAATTTCTAGTTAAGGTTATTTCCTAGAAAGCTCAAATCAAAATGGTCAGGACCATTTCTTGTCAAGAATGTTAAGCCTTATGGATCTATTGAGTTAGAGGATCCTGAATCAAAAAGAATTTGGGTTGTAAATGGGCCAAGGTTGAAGCCCTACTTTGGTGGTGAGGTTGAAAGGATTTCCACACTCATCCATTTGAATGATCCTAAAATGATACAGGCATCAGGCTCGTGATGTTAAACAAGCGCTTCTTGGGAGACAACCCAATGTTTAATTTCATTTTTGTGTGTTAAATGTGTTGTGTATATAATTATGTGTTTATATGTATAATTATGTGTTTGTGTGTAAAAAGGTGAGTTTTTAGCATTCAAGTGTCCCAATAGGGCAAATCATGCATTTTTGTTGTTTTCAAGCAAAACTGATGTGCTAAGCATGAAAATAAGTTTAGGGCGACACCCATCTCGCCTAGGCGAGAACTTTAAATGTTTCTGCCACAATTACTATCGCTTAAGCGAAACTATTTCGCTTAAGCGAGAACTACTATAGCTTAAGCGATTTCGCTTAAGCGAGAACGCGCGTCCCTGACTTAACTGGGCAGTAGGGGCAGAACTGATTCACAATCACTTTCTCCCCCAAACACTCATGCGCGTCTTGGTTACTCATTTTCTCTAGTTTAACTCTCCAATCTTTTAGTCTCTCTGCTAATTTCTCTTTAAGGTAAGTTCTTCGTTTCACTCCATTTTCACCAAGCAAAGTCATGGTTTTATGTTGTATCAAACCCTACAGTAGTGTCCATTGTTTGTTTGCAGCAAATCTTTTGTGCATTATGGGTTTAAGTATGGATTTATGATGGAACAGAACAATGTGGGTTATATATACATGAATTGATTCAAGAAAACTGATATTTTGGTATTGCACCCATACTATTTGATGAAATTCCTTGCTTGGTTTGTTCTTGATTGTCCATTTGAACCTTTTGGAAATTGCTACTACACTGTAATAAACTAACTTGAGATGCTTTTGCTGGGTTAATTTTGATCTTTGCAGGAAAATGGCAAGAACAAATATAACTTCTAGACTTCCTCCCACTGAATCCAACAAGGGGAAGAGAAGAAAAACCATTAGTAACTCTCCTGAAAGACCAAAGAGAAACTTATTCAGAGATCCCAAAAGATAAGAGAGGCATGAGGAGATCAAGAGTTGGTGCTTTATCAAAGAAAGAAGGGTGGCATTATGTACAAAAGAATATGATCCCTTCTTGAATGGCATTATTAGGAAGAATTGGATGAGATTGGCCAACCCTCTACCTAAATTTGATCCAGAGATTGTCAGATAATTTTATGCAAATGCTTATCCCTTAGATGGTCCTAGAGACAAGCGGTCCAAAGTCAGAGGGAGGTGGATCAATTATGATAGAGCATCAATAAGTGAATTTCTAGGGAATCCATTGCCATTAGAGAGAGATCAACATTGTGATTATACAATAAAAAGGAGAAGTCAGGAACCTTATGATGAGATGGAAGTTGGTGTGGCTATTGGGATTCCCAACAGGTTCTATCAGCTTGGACCTTCTAGCAATCCTCTCTAAATACTTAGAGGAGATATGAATACCTTATCCCAAGTTTGGATGACATTCTTGCTAGCAAATATAGTGCCTATTGGCCATGTGTCCGACTTGAATGTGCCTAGATGACATCTCCTCTATTGTATAATGAGGGAAGATCTCATTATTGATGTGGCCACAATTATTTCTGGAGAAATCCACAAATTTGTGAGATATGAAGTTAACAGAAATAGTGAGAAGGCAAAAGGTGCCTTGGGATTCCTGACTTTAATCATAGTTCTCTGCCAAGCTCAAGGGGTAGAGGTAGAATTAATTGAAAAGATACGACCCTCCATTACCAAGAAATTCATTGAGAAATTTGTACCAACCTAGTGGACTTTGAGCATCCAGAAGAGCCACAGCCAGAACAACAAGTTGTAGAGCAACTAGTAGTTGAAGAACAACAAACAAGTCCCCCCAACAACCTCAACTCAACATAAATGATGAATTACTTGAGAAAATAAGGTACTTTAGGTTGCAAATGGAGCACTTTGACCAACAAAATGTCTCCATTCGTAGAGGACAACTCCACCTTCAAGAGTACCTCTATCACAATGTCTGCGAACCTTATCCAGGCATGACTCCACCAGAATTCTTGACAAATCTATAGTGGCATGGGGACAGTCCAATTTTCCTAAGAGGGAGTGGACCTACAACAGGTGAGGGACCGTCAGGAGTTGTAGACAAAGATAACCCTGTTGTTGAGGAAGAGATTGATGGAGTGGACCTTCAAGAGGAGGAATTCCAGATGGACTTTGATAGAGTGATAGGGGGAGATTGATACACAACACCATTCCAACCTTTTGAACTCTTAAATACGGTTTCATTGTTCTTTGTTTTTTGTTTTAAGTACTATGTAGTAATTAGTAATATAATGTTTTGTTTTAGTTGTTTTGGTTAGAATGATGTTATTTTATCTAGTTAGTTAGGATTAACTGCTTAACTTTACTTTTTGCTTAATATTTTGCACATAATACTTAGAGACAACTAAAATTTTTGGAAATTATTTTGAAAATCTTTCTTGAGGAAATTGGTTAAAGAGAAATCAACTTGAGGAATGTGGAGTCGACTTTGTCCGAGAATGTGGAATCCAATATTTGCATTTCTAACTGGAAGCATGGTTTTGTTAAGGGTAATTATTTTATTCTTACTTGATATTACTTTTATTGTGATTTCATTCATACATATTAATTACTGTTTTTGTTTATATGTATGCACAGATGAGGTAGAAGAAAATGTCAACTTCCAAAATGTGGAGCTAAATGAAGGGTCCTCTGTTGTTGTTGCATCAAATGTTACAACCATGGGAGCTGAAGAACAATAGAATACCACCATCTTTCTTGTACTGTTTTTATTTATTTGGACCATCTTTCTTGGACTGTTTTTTTTTAATTTGGACTATTGTTTTGTTGTTTTGGTTGTTTTTATTGAACTTGATACTCCAAGACTTGATTTTATGGAGTGTTTTGTTATGTTGTTTATTGCAACTGTCCAGGACCTGTTTTTTTTATGATTTTATAATGTCCAAGATCTATTTTAAAATGTCCAGGATGTGTTTTTTTTCTATAAATCAAGCTGCTCAATTTATGCGGGCCAGCCCGCAGGCCCGCGGGCCAACAAATCTACGGAGCGGGCCTGTTTGGCCCGCAACTTGCGGGCCTAATGCGGGTCGGGCCTAAACGGGTCGGGCCAGCCCGCATTGCCATCCCTAAAATCAAGTTCAGTAAGTGTCTTGAGTCTAGAACAACTAAGTGAACTAAACACAAGTGAGAAAGAGGAAAATTTTGGCTGAATTCGTAATTAAATAGGATTAGGATACTAGTGTTGGATAATTAGTCAAGACAATCAATTGTAACAACAAGTGATAGACCAAGGAAATAAAACAGAAAACCCACTAAGTGTGGGAATCCATAAATAGTTGAGTGTTTCCATTGTTGTTGTCAAGTTGATATTGCTTGAGTTTTCATTTTGATAACATCACATTAGAAGCGTGGAAATTATTAAGGCATTTTTTTTATTGAATTTGTATAACTTAGTGCCAAACAACCAACCTGTAAAGAATCATTCTTTGTTGATATCCCATTTGAGCCTAATTGTTTTGAATTATGCACCTTAACCTTAACTTTAATTATTATCCTTTCCCTTTGCACACTTAGGGATGGAGAGCATAAGTGCATTTTATTCAACTATAAGGGTAATTGGTTGGTGGAATTGTACGCAAGGAAGAGAGGGCTGAGTATTATAATTCACTCTTTAGTATTGTATAGGAATATATTTCTACTAAAAAAAGAACAAAAAAGAGAGTGAATTATGAATGAAAAAGAAACACTTTGTGTATTGAGGTCTAAATTGTGATGAATGGAGAGTAGAAATGGATTGGGTGTGAATTGTAGTTATGCTCTCTTTTCTAAAGTTGTGCTTTTGTTATCCTAAAAAACCATAATTCTTGGAAGCCTAGCCTCATTACAACCTTGAAAAGACCTTAAGATCCATGATGATATTGTGTTTGTGGTTGGATTGAAAATGACTTGCAATTTTGATTTGTTCAATATTAGTGGAAAATGAGAGAAAAACATGCATGTGAGATTTAAGAGAGAATTTCCTTGGTTAAAATCAATTGTTCTTACAATTGCTTTTCCTGAAAAAATTTACTGTACTTTTATCCTACTTTTGTTTGACAATTGGATTCACCATCTGCTTCTGATTTTGAATCTATAGTTTGGAATGCAAAAGTTGTCTGGTAAAAAACTGTGAAAATGATTTCTCAATAACCAATTTCAAAGTTTTAGTTTTCAATGGTTGTTGCATTTTATTACTTTGCTTGAGGACAAGCAAGATGCTAGGTTAGGGGAGTTGATAAGTGTCAAAAATCTGTAATTTTCATACAGAATTTTGGCACTTATGCTTGTAATATGTGTTTATATGAATTTGATTTTCCCATATCTAGGAAAAATGAGCTTCTATCACATGTTTCCAAGTTTCTACTTAAAAGAAATCATTTGATCCCTATTTTGTGTATTTTTTAGGTAAATTAAAGTAGAGGAGGAAAGACTTTAAGAGAAATGAAGGAGAAATCAAGAAATAGAAAAAGGGAAGAAATTGTGTCAAAGTTCGCTCAAATCACAGCAATCTCGCTCAAGCCAAAGTAATATCACCCAAGCGAGAAACTTGTCGCCATTCTCGCCTAAGCGAGAAGCACTCTCGTCCAAGCGAGAGTTCGAGTATAGGACAATGAGCATGCATCATTCTCGCTTAAGCGAGACCATTTTCACTTAAGTGGGAGTAATTTTCTTCAGCATGAAGTACATCTCGCCCAAGCGAGATTCAGCAAGCTTAAGCGAGACCCCGTGTAGTATATATATTCCTTGAGTTCAGAAGGAAAGAGGTTGAAAGGGAATTGAAAAAAAAAATCATCTAGGACAAGCTCTAAAAGGACGAACAACACCAAATCATTATTTTCTTGAGTTTTCTTCTTAGCTCTTAGGATTTTCATGGCTACCATTAGTAGCTAAACTCTTCTCTTGTGATTGAGTGTAATCTATTCAAACTTGGATGTAATATGATGATATTTATATATGGGATTTCTGTTTTTACTCAATGTTGGTATTATTGTTTTGTTCCTAATGCATAGTTCTATCTGATCAATAGATTCTTGATTGTGACTTTTAGATTTGACTGGAAAGTATTTATGAAAATCTGATCTGAACAATGATACTTGATGTATTGTGATGTTAGGAATAGATTTCAATATATCAGTTGCTTATAACACTTGATCATAATGTTGGATTAATCTGTTGAATATCAGAGGAATCAATATTCAAGGGACTAATCTAATGAATATTATACTTGAGAAATCAGTATAAATGATTTTTAGGTGTTGCATCAATATTGCTAAATTCAGATGTTGTATATTCATATTTATCTAGATTACAAACAAATGAGATAGATGAAATTCAATCCCAAATTCTTTTACTGGACTTTTTCTAAACTTTCCCGCTTTTACTGTATTATTTTTATGCAACAATCAATGATAAATCAAATGAATATTTATGTATATATGTTGATTGAGATAATTATTTATTTTAATTGAATCTGTTCCTCGTAGGATCAACACTCTTACTTAAAAATCATTATACTACAGTTGACTTTTGGTACCCTTGCCAGGAGATCAACACCCTTGTTCTTCACAGTAGTTACCTTTAGGAGCAACAATCTTTCACCACACCCACACACTTTTGATGCAATTTCTGAAAGATGACGCACAACTTTGCGACATTTTCAAACCAATATTCCTCTACGAACAATGACATCCTTTGTTATCACTCTTCATCATTGTACAATGCTAGAAACAAAAAAGAATGTTGTTGCCAACGTTTCCCAACACCAACACGAACTCCAAAAACCCAATTAGACTCCTCTGCGCCGCTCCAATCCTGAAATGAAAAATTAGGGTTTCAAATCCAAAGGGGGAAGACCCTCTTTAAAGTCACTCAGTAAAAAAAAAGTTAACTAATTTCATTTTCTTTTCCACGTGTTTACTATAGCTTAAGTGTTAGTTAAAATCACTTGTGACGTGGAACTCCGTTTGGCAGCTGCCAAATAAAACTAACGACGTTCGAAAATGATGACCAATTCCATGAGTTTCAAAAGCTGAGGAACCTAAATACATCACACTTTGAAAGAGGGACGAAAATCATAAACGTTAAATAGTTTAAAGACCAAAAACATAATTAATCCTTTTTAAATCATAATACAAATACGTTTATGTTAAAAAAATAAAAGAATTTAAAACATAATGGAAAAAGAAAACTAACATATAGTACTAAGAGACATTAACATAATATGAATAAATAAATAAATAGTAAAGTGTATGAATAAAGAAAATAAAATTGTATAGAAATTAAAATATGAATAAATAAATTTAAACTGAAATGAAAAAGTAGAAACACAAACAAATAATAAAGTTTAAAAAAGATAAAAACCAAACGACACGTGATAACTTGAAAGTTATCTAAAGTCATATTTTGCATATATTTCTTTATTTCATAAGTTTCAAAATTTATTATATATAAGCAATTATTATTAATAATAATAATAATAACTTTACATATAATTAAGGTAAATAAAATATCCTTTGTTCCTTCCAATTAGACAAACCTGAATGTTTCAAAAATGAAATAAGAAGCAAAAATCTCTTTAGGGTATAAGAAGCAAAGATCTCCCATTCATCCCAAACAAACCAATCCCTTTTAGAAGGGTATTCTATATTTATGAATGTCATGTTCTCTTTGGACATATTTGAATGTGGTATATTTTGCTGAAAGATAACCTAACCTGGTAGATACCAACTTGGTTTCTTCACATTAGTATAATAATCTATCTGAAGTAAGATATACTATGAAATTTTTCATCAAAAAAGAATTTTACATGATATCATACACAGCCAAAGCCACCAAAAAGCCTAGTAAGGCACCAGCTATGACTTCAATCTCTGTATGGCCAATAGATTCTTTTAATGGGGGTATGCCATCAACACCCAATTTTGAGATTTCTTCTTCTGTTTGCCTTATTTTGCTTCCTGATTTGACCAATAAACCACCATTTGCTTGTTGTGGTTCCAAAGTGGCTTCTTGGGACAAAAGGGACTTCTCAAAGTCTTCTACTTTTAGTTGCTTTGATAGTCCTGGTTGAGAGTTCATTAAATTATCTCCATCTTTGGAATGTAAAGAGTTGGCTTGCATTTGGAGCAGTAGTTTGTTCAACACTCTAGCATGAATCCCTACTTCTCTTCTTACACCCTGAAAACCACACAAGCCAAACTCCCAAATGTTAGCTATAAGGTTATATTCATAACAAAATAAAGGGACAAACACCAAAAAACAGTTTTTCTTGTGCTGATTTTAAGAAAGTAAAAGGAGAAGAGTATAGTACAAATAACACATTTTTCTAACACTCATTTTATAATACAGTCTCACCTATTGGTTAAAATTTAGACACAGCAAATGTGATACACAGCAAATCCATTAGGATTGGGCTAGTAGTAAGGGATTTGGGTAGTTTGCATCAAGTCATAGTTTCAGACTTCATTGCCACCAATGTATAAAAAATATTTAGTAAACCCTCTGTATTATATTCTTCTACATAAAGTAGTATCCATGGGTGTGAATTTACAATGTAAATACTGAAACAAAAACAAAAAGGGGTATTGAAGAGAGACGCTGCATCCTCCCTTTCTCTTTACTGGCCTCTTACCTTTTCTGCATCACATCCCTCTCCTCCTTTAATAATCTATACAGATAAACACTCCACCTAAATACCCTTGTTTACCTTATTGGCACTCTGTTACAAGTTTTTGTGAAAATACTTTAATTCTAACCTTTGAATAAGAAATTTCTGGTTTTTGTCTTCTTCATCTTTTATTTTCTTCCGCATTTTCTTTTTCTTTTCTTTTTATTTTGTGACTTTTTTGGATAGAATGTCAAAATCCTAACTTATGATTAGGCGTTTATCACATGGCATGACACAATGCAACATGTGTTAGTCTCAGAGATTTCCATTGACCACACGCAGAGAGCCAACTTACCACAATCATAAGATGCCTCCTTGCATTATTGGCTTCACCAACAGGAACTGTCTAGAAATAAAGGTACCCTTGTTTTCTATTTATATAAGCCTGATTTGAGTCAGTACCGTCGAGATGAAACTAGTTTCCTCCCCTGACTGCACACAGGGATTACCACTTCCTTGTTCTGTTGCAAATCCTAATACCAACTCTTTTTTTTTTTTTTTTTTTTAACCATTCAGAAATGTAAAGCTTTTCTAACTCCGGTTTTATTAACCATATATACGAAATTTTCAGC
>Ga0099822_1004185_pt1 | contig 18715 bp, 11 predicted proteins | sample CowpeawhiteBW_FD_76839 | JGI IMG/M metagenome (GOLD analysis project Ga0099822, IMG submission 76839) | Root nodule microbial communities of legume samples collected from California USA - Cow pea white BW | ecosystem: Host-associated > Plants > Roots > Nodule | place: USA: California | collected...
AAATTTTGTTAAGTTTATCTGATGTTTCAAGCGCATTTCATGATAGTATTTAAGTTAACATTGAAGCAAAAATGTGTCAAACAGTGTAAATAATTTAAATACTATCATGAAATGCGCTTGAAATGTCAGATAAACTTAACAAAATTTGGTTAAAATGACTAAATTCACGCATTTTGAAATATGAAGGACTAAATTGGTCAAAAATTTTGATGAGGGACTAAATCCTAATTTTGCTGAAACTTGAAGGACCAAAAACATATTTACACCCTATTTTAAATTACTGACACACTCTACCGATACATATTTTTGTTGTATCTAAGGTTTTGGATACAATGGGGTCTGATGAACGTATTGGTGCATCACAGGCTTTACTAAAGCCATGTCTTCTAAATGGAATAAGGAGAAAAGAAATTGAAGTCCTTAGGGTAGACCCAATTTTTATACAAAATGTATTCCAGAGAAAATCTGCTGCAGATCAATGAAACATTTTTTTTTCCTGTTTCCACATACTATGTCATTACATTATGCACTTTAAGAGACAAAGAAGTGAGAGGTCTGCAATTTTGTTTCTTACATCAAGTTTTTCTTAATGATACCTTTACATACTTTTGTAGCATTTTATGGAAGGCCATGCAAAAATTTCTCCTATATCACGCTTGCCCCTTATCACTGTTCTTGATAACAAGCATCATCTGAAGGACTTTCCAGTTTACGAGGTATGATTCATGTAACAGTTTGTTTTGAAAAATTTGTTTTATTTTCTGTTCAATCAACTGACGCCATTGTGCACTGCCAGCCTTTTCATTTGGAGCTAAATTTCTTTAGTAAAGGAAACCGAGTTCTGCATTATCCTGTCAGGGCATACTATATGGATGGACTGAACCTTATGGCACATAATCTTTCTTCTGGATCTGACACTGTCTACCGGAAGCTATATACTTCGGTAACATAGAGAGTAGTATTTTTGACAAACATCATTCTGTATTTGTGATTTTTTGTTGAGATTTTCATTTTACATAATATTGATTTGCTGGAAGTATTTATATATTTCAACCGGAAAATTATGCAAATTTGGCATATTCATCCTTGTAATGTTATTCATTATTTTTCTATAGATTCCTGGAAATGTGGAGTACAGAGCAAAATACCTGATACACAGTAAAAAACAGCGCTTATTTCTTGTAGTTTATGAATTTAGTGGTGCAACAAATGAAGTTGTGCTCTACTGGGAAAATAGTGATGCACAGGTAGCAAACAGTAAAAGCAGCACAGTAAAAGGTATTTCTAACTGGAGTAAACTTTTTTCTCAGTCAGGTTTGGGTCATGTGTTACATGTTAATAATTCAAGTAACCGTCTTGTAGGTAGAGATGCAGCATTTGTTGGCCCCAATGAAAATCAGTTTGCAATCCTTGATGATGACAAAACAGTATTGAGTGTATATACTCTACCAGGAGGGGCCTCTCAAGAAGCTAAGGACAATGAAAATGTTTTTGAAGAGAACCCAACTGCAACTGCAACTGCAGAGACAACTGTTGGTTCAATTCGTGGCCCAACACCGTATATGTTTGAAACTGAAGTTGATCGCATTTTTTCTACTCCATTAGGTACTTGAATATCTCAACCATATGTGAATCCATTTATCTGTCCATTAACAGACAAATTCGTCACTTGTTGAAATTAGAATATAGCATTAAGTATTGAAAGTGATTTCTGTGAATGTAGATTCATCTTTGATGTTCGCTACTCATGGAAACCAAATTGGAATTGCAAAGCTCATACAAGGGTACCGTCTATCAACTTCAACTGCCAATGGCCAGTACTTATCAACCAATAGTGAGGGGAAAAAGTCAATTAAGTTGAAAAGAAACGAGATTGTACTTCAGGTATCATTTAGAAGTGTGTGTTTTAATTATGGTTACCAAATAGCTCTTAAGTGCATCTTTGAAGTTAAGTGAAAATAGTTGGAAAATATGAGTTAGAAAAAGAGGGAAACAAATTGTTTAGTAGTCTATGTGTTGGTGAAGGATGGGTTTGCCTCATGGATCTCCAAAAACAAGTGTTAATTTTACAACTTTTGGAACCAATAGAGAGATGCTAAAATGCTTTCATGTTGTTCTCAATTTGTAGTTCTGTGGTTATTTTGTTGGAAAAAAGTGCTAGAATTTTGTGGTTGATTCTTTGGCCTTAGAGTTCATTTGGATACTTCTTTGTGTTATGCTAAAGGACTTTTTAAGGTGGTTGTCACTGGTAGACATTTAGAGTAATTTTTCAATGTTACATGTTTCCTGTCTTGCATATGCATCTCCTTTCATTGAAACAATATGGAGGGTAGTTGTCTGTGGGTATAATTTCTAGTAAAAAATTACTTATACAATTTATGTTGCAATGTTAGAAAGTCACTTGGTCACCTATGTGTCATCAATTACAATCACTAACGTGTGACTCGTAGGTATGTTTAGGTTTGCGTTGCCTAAATATATGACTTAATACAACCTATAATGTTTGGACATTTTTCACCTTACAAGTTAATTTATTGATCACATTATAGTATATAAGTGGATGTAAACCCTATTTTACAAATCAGTTTTATAAAGTTGATTTAGGCCCAAAGCTCACTTTTTAAGATGGTTTTAGAGTTTGTTATAGCAAGGTTTGTTATGCTTATTGGGTCACTGACAATTGGACCACTCACAAATATCTAGTTCTACTCTTAATGTGTCCAATTTTCTCAATGTGAAAGTGTGCTTTGAGATGTCACATCAATTTGAGCTATGGTCAAATTATAGTATATGAGTGGATGCCAATTATAGATCAATTGTCCAACTGTTTGTATTACCAGTTTTCCATCCTTCTGGTCTATAGCCCTAGGCATTTGGAGGTTGGAAAGCCGCCTGAAATTTGGTCACCCTTAGGTTGGGAAGGGCTACGTATGGAAAGGTTGACTAGAAAGGCTAAGTTAAGCATCATAAACTATAGCCACTAAGATGCAAGTCTTAGGCGTTCTTAGTATAACATTGACTAGAGATGTGATTTAAATAGATTCTATAAAGCTTGAGCAGTCCTTGCTTTTGAAGTGAGTATTATTGGTTTGAGTTAAGCTATTTCCAAATTCTAAGAAACCATAAAATTGACTCACTCAGATATAAGTGGTATTAGAGCCTATTTTAGATCCATTGTTGGGACACCTACATTTGTCATACTCCAGCTGGTGTTCCTAAGTGTGAGGGGAGTGTTGGAAAGTGACGTTAACTGCAGTAACTTCTACTGTGGTTGCGACCTCTTTGTCGACTGCCTTAATTGCAGTCTCTATAGGGATGGTATAAAACTTATAATCTTGGGTAGTGCTTACTTCACTAGTTGTATTGTCACACTCCAGCTAGTGGCCCTTGGGGTGAGGGGCAGTGGTAGAAAGTGACGTTAACTTTGCAATCTCTTTTGTGGACTGTCTTAATTAGTGGTGGTTTAGTCCCACAACAATTAGAGATGTGATTTAAATATAACTTATAGATCTTTGATAGTCCTTACTTTACATATTGGTTTTGTGGGGTTGAGTTAAACTCATCTAGTTTCTTGAAGTAAGAATGGAAGCAATATCTAATGAGCCTTTTCTATCCTCCCCCTATCCATCCAAAATAAAAATGGTTTCGAACCTTCATTCTTGCTTCAGTTGATTATTGTGTTCCTTGTTTGTGGAAATATTATCTAATAGCTCTTTTACATTGTTCTGCTAGGTGCTAATATGTGTTTCTTCAAATTTGGCAGGTGCACTGGCAAGAAACTCTTAGGGGATATGTTGCTGGAATATTAACAACACAGCGAGTCCTTATTGTTTCAGCAGCCCTTGATATACTTGCTGCCACTTCTGCAAATTCTGATAAGGGACTTCCTCCAATATCCTTTATACTTATTTCTATACAACATGAACAAACCATTTATTTACACTAGTGAACTGACTTGTTAAGAGGAGGGGATTGGAGGGAACATAATTGAAGGGGAGGATTTCTTGGAAACTCTTTTTCCCTGCCTCTGCTCCAAACTAATAGACCAAAGAGTTTGTTAAAATTCTCCCTCCTAATTTTAATTTTTTGTGTCACATATATTCTCTTTGTGGAAACCTTAACTCATACTCACTTTAGATCTCTATTGTGGGTTGGGCCGGCCCTCCTTTTTTCTACTGCTACTACTATCAGTATACTTGGTTGGGATGGAAAAGTTAGGCCTATCCTCTCAATCAGTATGCCTTATGCGGGTAATTTTTCTTGCCGCTTGCTAGGATGTCATAATCTGTTAACCATAAATTATTTGATACGCATATTCTATTTATTTTCAACTACTGTACATTTCTTTGTGCAGTCCTACTGATCTATTTATGAGTTTCTCGTGCAGTGTTGGTTGGTTCTTTGAATGACCGATTGTTGCTTGCTAACCCCACGGAAATCAATCCTAGACAAAAGAAGAGGGTTGAGATCAAAAGCTGTCTTGTTGGTCTTCTTGAACCAATTCTTATTGGATTTGCCACAATGCAGCTAAGTTTTGAGCAGAAGCTTGACCTGTCAGAAATATTATACCAAATAACATCAAGGTTTCCTTCTGTTTTTTCCTTTAAACTTCTAGAAAAATTCAACTTATGTTTATATAGTGGAAATATTTAGGTAACTTTACCTAACAGGTGCAGTTTGATGTGCATATTTCCATTTTGCTGAAAGTTAGATTATTACCCAAAATTGGTTTAAATAAATCAAATAGTAACACAATATGGTGTTAGTAATTTTTATGTGTTACCGAGTCATATGTATAAAAGTCGAGGCTTAGGTACCATATTTTACTTTTTTTAACTATTAGTTCATGAATGACTACTGTTGGCTTTTTAATTGGTTTCTGATTGCTGTCCTAATATGCCTTCACAAGACAAGATGATTAAGGATGGTGAAGACCTTAACCATTACAACAGATTATAAAAATCATATAGTTGATGCGGTTAGAAAGAGGGGAGCCAATGCTCGAGTTTTGACCTTGACCTAGAGCCATGACTTAAGTAACTTTGAAATGAGACTTCACGCCGTATTTTGTATAAATTCGAGTGGCACCAAATTTCTGATATATACTACACAATGAATCATATCTAATGGGCATAAAATCTGGGTTGTAGACTTCAAAAACTTTTGGCTTTTGCATAAATTTATATTAAAGCTTGTAACACTTGCACTGTTCTTTTATTGGAGTGCAGGTTTGACAGTTTGCGCATAACACCAAGGTCTCTGGATATTCTTGCTAGAGGATCTCCTGTCTGTGGAGATTTAGCTGTGGCTTTGTCACAATCAGGTCCACAGTTCACTCAAGTAGGCAACATAATTCCTTGCTCTTGGCATTTTCGTTTTTGGTTTATTTGAACATATGAGCAGGTGAGTATTTTCATCATAGGTGATGCGCGGTGTTTATGCTGTGAAAGCTCTTCGTTTTTCCACTGCTTTATCTATTTTGAAAGATGAATTTCTGCGTTCCAGAGATTACCCAAAATGCCCCCCCACATCTCATTTATTTCACCGGTTCAGGCAGTTGGGTTATGCCTGTATCAGGTAGGCAAAGTTGGAAATTTGATTGTGCTTTTGATATTTCTGTTGTACATAAAAGAATTATTGAACTATGATGTACGTTTCATTTATTCCTAATTAACTTGAACTATATCTTAAAGATTTTAATCTTTTTTAATATGTTAAGGTTTTGTTTTTGTTAGAATATATGAAAAATATGAGTTCAAATTCTCTATTGAGTTTTTCGTATTATTCCTCTACTGTACTTTTAAAATACACTAATATTGGTATATTAAAAAGGTTTTTAATATATTTTAAAACATTAAAATTAGCGTCAATTAGTGTATCTTAAAGGTTCAACATAGGAATAACATCAAAAATTCATCAAAGAATCCAAATTTGAGAAAATCTTATAATGTTTCATTTCACATTCTTGTGATGATATCTTTGAGTCATTTAGAATATCTTAGATTATATTTTAGGAAATTTTTCACATTTCCTTATAATCTCTAAGGATTTACTTCAATATCTTATAGTTTGCAATTTATTTTCATATTTAGCTAAGGTAAAGGGACATGGAAATATATAATAAAGATACAAATATGATTTCTACACATGCTTCTATGTTTTCTGTTATTCAGTCCATCCATTTGTTACCGTAGATGAGTAGCATTGATGAAATGGATAGGGTTTGTGTATTATATTATGATTTCTATTTATTTTTGTTTCTAGATTGATTTGCTTTTTGGTTTTGTTATTGATTGCCTCTTACTCCTTGTATAACGCTTCAAATTGTCTTTGTCTGGCTTTAGATGTTTATCTTGTATGTTGCTTATATCAATGTTTTTTTTTCTCTCATTTTATAGCTTAGATGTGTTGCTTGATCTAGTGACATGCATCTCTTTTGTGAATGTTGGAACTTTGAGCTCCCATAAATTATGTTTTGGCGTGCAGCTGGTACTGAAAGTTATTTGAATGTCATGATCTACAAGTTTGCTACTTTTCTAATTGAAGGTTATTTTCAGGTTTGGTCAATTTGATAGTGCAAAAGAAACATTTGAAGTTATAGCAGACCATGAAAGTATGCTTGATCTGTTTATATGCCACCTTAATCCAAGTGCCATGCGGCGTCTTGCTCAGAAATTGGAAGAAGAAGGTCTTGACTCAGAATTGAGGAGATACTGTGATAGGATATTACGAGTTCGATCGACTGGATGGACGCAAGGTATATTTGCCAACTTTGCCGCTGAGAGTATGGTTCCAAAAGGACCTGAATGGGGTGGTGGAAACTGGGAAATTAAAACACCTACTGCTGTGAAGGATATACCTCAGTGGGAGCTTGCTGCAGAAGTGACACCATACATGAAAACTGATGATGGTACAATACCATCCATTATTGTAGATCATATTGGTGTGTATTTAGGCTCAATCAAAGGAAGGGGCAATATTGTAGAGGTGAGGGAAGATAGTTTGGTTAAGGTTTTCATGCCTAAAGGTAATGATAATAAAATAAATGGACCTGAAGCATCTTCTGTTAAATCTGTATCTAATCATCAATCGAATGTGGTTGGTAATACCAAAGGCGATTCATTGATGGGTCTGGAAAGCCTTAACCAACAGCTTGTCAGTTCCTCTGCTGATGAACAGGCCAAAGCAGAAGAAGAATTTAAGAAATCCATGTATGGAACTGCTGCCGATGGAAGCAGTAGTGATGAAGAAGGAGTATCCAAAGTAAAAAAGTTACACATAAAAATACGGGACAAGCCAATTGCCTCTTCTACTGTGGATGTGAATAAGATTAAGGAAGCCACTAGACAGTTTAAACTTGGTGAAGCGTTAGCTCCACCTACAAGGACCAGGTCCTCAACTGGTGGAAGCCAGGATCTTGGCCAGATTTTGTCCCTGCCTCCAGCAATTACAGGGTCAGATTCTTCTACTGTTTCGACTCCTGGTGACATTTTTGGTACAGATACATTGACTCAACCTGAACTCGTTTCACAGCCAACTAGTGGCGTTGTGAGTGGGGGACTTAAAGCAGGACCTATTCCTGAGGATTTCTTTCAGAATACAATTCCATCCCTTCAAGTGGCTGCTGGATTACCTCCTGCTGGAACTTTTCTCTCTAAGTACACTCCAGGGGTTGAAAATATTAAGACAACTACTAATCAAGTTGGTGCTTTTGAAGCTGATGCTACTCTTCAAGGTGGTATTCCCCCTCAAACCATTCAACAACCCGTTGTTTCAATCGAGTCCATAGGACTTCCTGATGGTGGTGTCCCACCACAATCCTCATCTCAGGCTGTGGTCATACCTCACTCTCAGTTACAGGCTACCCAGGCTCAAATTTCTAGCCAACCTCTTGATCTTAGCATACTTGGAGCACCAAAGTCTCCCGATTCAGGGAAGACTCAACAAACTGGTTCTCAACAAATTGCTGTGCATCCTGGACAGGTATGTAGAAAGTAAAATGCAGTGATATCTGAATGATACAGGTTCCATGGTTCTCTGAAATATTTGTTCCTTCGTGAGTGTCAAGGAAAGAATTGGGTAGTAATGCGAGAATTAGATGTTCTGGATTGAACTTAAGTCACTAGAGAAGAATTTTCATGTCATAATTTTTCGGATGCTAGAGAAGAAATTAGGACAATTTGCCTGAGAAAAGATCTTGATTTAGCTAGTGTGCTTATGAACTTGATAGGTTATTTCGTTGGATAATGACACAACTAGGGAATTAGCTTTTCTCTGAACCTGCCCGACATATACATTGTTTCATCATTGTTTCCAATATAATGTCATGAATCTTCTGACAGGTTCCTCGTGGAGCTGCTGCTTCTGTATGTTTCAAGACTGGACTTGCTCACCTGGAGCAAAATAATCTTTCAGATGCGTTGTCTTGCTTTGATGAAGCTTTTCTTGCCTTAGCTAAGGAACAATCTCGTGGAATCGATATAAAAGCTCAAGCAACAATCTGTGCTCAATACAAGATAGCAGTCACTCTTCTCCGGGTACTGAACGCAATTGTTCAATTTTAAACGCAGGTCCCATAGGATGGACATCTTATAAAAATGTAGACAAGCTTTTTTTTCTCTAGGCAATAAGCACAAAATCCGTGTTAAGACTCATGATATGCTGTAAGTGATGTCGGGTGACTCCTGTTGAATAGCTGAAGTACCAAGCAGGGCAAAAAAGGACACCTTACTCTCTACATTATAAGGCTAAAGGGGCTAAAATCCAATTGATTCAAACTTTTTGAATGATACACCTCTTATGTTTGATACCATATACAGCTCAATATAAACTCTTATTAGGCCAGTACTACACATTCTAACCCGTTCATCTGAATATATGCAAAGAAAATGTCATGTTTTTCCCTTATTTATTGTTATTTTATTTGACAGCACAGTTCACAAATCACAAGCTTGTTTGTTGAGATTGGGTACTAGTTGGATCTAAGCTGCAAGACAGAAAATAAATCGTTATCTACACTATTTAAGCTGAAACTATTTTTTGTAAACTTGCGCAGTAAAGTCTTTAACCTTGCAGTCTACAAATGTTGGCTTTCTCTGTTTAGACATGAACCTTCGAAATTGTTTCGACTCTATAGTTTTGTAATGCAGTGGATGATTGTTAAATTGTATTACCTTTATTCTTGCAGGAAATTGGACGTCTGCAGAAAGTCCATGGTCCGAGTGCAATAAGTGCAAAAGATGAGATGGCTAGACTTTCACGTCATCTTGGTTCCCTGCCACTTCTAGCTAAGCACAGAATAAATTGCATTCGAACTGCCATCAAAAGAAACATGGATGTACAAAATTATGCCTATTCGAAGCAAATGTTAGAATTACTGTTGTCTAAAGCACCTTCAAACAAGCAGGAGGAATTTAGAAGCCTGATCGACCTGTGTGTTCAGAGGGGTTTGGCAAACAAGTCCATTGATCCTTTGGAAGATCCCTCACAATTCTGTGCTGCCACCTTAAGCAGGCTGTCAACCATTGGATATGATGTCTGTGATCTCTGTGGAGCCAAATTTTCGGCCGTGACTGCACCTGGATGCATTGTCTGCGGAATGGGAAGCATCAAGAGATCAGATGCTCTTGCCGGAGGAGGACCAGTTCCCTCTCCGTTTGGTTGAGTGTCTCAGATGGATTATAATCTTTGTTATATACGATACGACCTTTGCTACCCCGCGGAAAGTATTGCAAATAGAGACAACCTTGTAGAGAAAGTATACAAGAGATTATGGGGTATCAAATATTGCGCCATATCTGGAGAGATTATAAGGTTTATCATCTATTGCGAACACTGCTTTCGAGTTTTGATGCGATTGTGGGCTTTCTCGTTTTTTCCTATGATTCATTGCTTGTGATTACTGAGCGTGTTGTTCTCCTGTAATGTAGTTGTATTGAGCCTTTGCCATGATAGAGAAACGAAGTTGCAGATCAATTGCATTTGGTAAATATTGCTCTCGTCCTTTACGGTCAGTATACACATTCGGCTATGCATGTAAATTTAAGATGGGATCTTATTTGATGTGCATAAAAGAAAATCGACATATTTTTATCCAGTATGATGTGAAAATCCCGGGGAATAGTTATTGCACTTGTGTTTGTGTGAAGATATTTCAATTTAATTTACGGAATGAGTTTATCGATTAATAGTTTTATCATATTATTACAAGGAATCATTTAATACACGGAAAATATAATTGAAAACAACAGCTTAATATTTTTAATTAATTTTTAAACTATTATTATTAAGTGGAGTACTGTTAACAGACTGGCGTCAATATATTCTTTCATTAGTTAAACTTCATTAAAAATTGAGTTTATTCGATTGGACATCAGAGTTGTACTATATTATATCTGATATTTTTCATTAAATAATAATGTCTAGAGAATTTGATATTTAATAACAAAGTCTAGTTAACATGGAGTTTAGATCTAGACATTGTTTAGGAATAAAATTAAATCTAGATATTGTTTAGATATCTTAAACGGTCTTTGGTAAAATAAACCTGAATTTTCATGTTACTTTGATTAATCGTTGAATTTCGAGGGAAAGCAATATGAATATTAATCGATAACGGATATATAATCATACAGTTTGTTATTTCTCCTTAATAAAACATTATTTTACTCTATTCTAAATTAACAAGAAGAAAAAAATAATAATTCTTCCTTTCCTTTTGTTCTAGTTACTTTCTTTCCTTCTGTCATTTTCTATTTACTAATGAAAGCATTGCAGTGTACAATATTTTCGTCGATCCACTATATTGTTTTATACTTGAAAATTTATCGCGACCTAAAAGCTAATATCGGTTGATTTTTATATTTGACTTAAAATTTTCTAAATTGCGTGTGTATTTTTTTAGAATTAAAGATGTATACTTTAAATGATAAATTACACTTATAATTGATTATATGTATAGAAGCTAGCTCATAATGAATCACTACATACACACAGATGACCGATTAGATATATTAGTTAATATGATTTTTAAGATAATTATAATAAAAATCACCAGTTAAATAATAACATAAAACTGAGCATACATGAATTTTTCCAGTCGCTGCTCAATTTTGTGTATATTCTTACGCCAACAAAAATCCACGGGATGCTGACGTTGTTAAACGTTGTTCTATTTGGTGCCATGGGTTAAAGCAACATATGATATTATTATAAACCCAAAAAGTTGCAGCCAAAATGAATGTCTAAGATTTAAAAACTCTCCATTTCTATGTATATCTCCGAAAAGCATAACTAACCAGCAATGACCCAAATGCCAAAACCCATTCCCAACTGAGAAAACATTACGCGTTTTGGCTTATGTACTTTCTGTGTGAACCACCAATGTACAAAAAACCCACCACATCAAACTTTAAGAAACCAGTTCTCAGAACTTACTGGTGTAAAAGTAACCTGAAACTAAAATCATAGGGCATCATTTGTACCATCTGTGATAGAGAATCTCTTCCCCTCTTTTCAAGGCATTCAACTGCTTGGTTTCTCATTTCGTCAGGTAGTTGGAGGCAGACCCAATCCAACAAAGATTCTAAGTCCTTTGCAAAGTCCAGTAAATACCAGTCCAACAACTTGGGGATTATTAACTTGTTTGATTTTGTGATACCAACTGAAGCTTGTAAATAGTCTCTCTTTGCTGCTTCTAACTCATCATCAACTTGTGATGCTGTATAAACTCTCACCTAAAATAAAATATAATAAAATAAAATAATAACACAGTAATCAACATCCTTGTGTAAAATGGAACAGTGGAATTGGAAGAACATTCTATATCTTATAAGGGGCTTGGTTTCATGTTTTGGATGTGATGTTCGTAAACTAATTATAACTTCCGTATCCAAAAGGTGTTTTTTTTCCCAACAAGCTTCCAAATACGCTCTTATGGTGTGATTGATTTTATGTCATGTGGAACCAAAATCACGTCATGATGTATAAAGCTTCTATTTCTAACCTTATAATTACTGTCTGCAATGTGAAATTAATTAGCTTCAGGTTTCTTACTATAGAATCAATATGTCTGACAATGGCAAGCTGTGCCAGAAAATTTTCAATTCTAATTTGATTTAAGAAATTTTAGGTGCAGAAGACATGATATTGGTAACATAAGAACTTCTCCACAAGCATTTGGGATCTGACAAACTTTTCCATAAATACTTCAAAAAGAGAAAAATAAAAGGAAAATTGAAGTTATTTACTTCCTATGCTAAAATAACTTGTGTATGTTAATCTATGGAAGCTCTCTCATATAATTTTTCTGAGTTTTTATTTTTAACTTTGTGTAAGCTAATTTTAACATGTGAATTTTATTTTTCTTGTTTATCCCCTTCAGAAATGTTTATGGAAAAACTCATCTAGACTGTCCCTAAAGCTCAAAAACATTGCCACATAAAAATTTTATCTTGTAAACTAAGATAGAAAACACATACTGCAGGTGAAGACCAACTTCCACAGGAAAGTGCAAATGTTACTAAGGGCTCAGACCATTCCAGGCCAAATATGCTTTGTGCTTTAACCTCATCATTTTTTGCAGCTTTTGGACACGTCTGTCACAGGAACCCAAGAGGAAATTAAGTTTTTTAGGGCATTCAATGCAGTAAGTATAAAAGCACAAGAACAAAAAAAATGAAATAAAGTCAACTTTATTTTCTATGAACTCTAAATTCAAAAGAAAGGACAAGATTTTTGCACTTACAAACTTGAGGTGATAAGGCAGTCTCAAGATGAAATGCTCCAGGGTAATTGCATTGAGTAACTGGCCCCCCACTACAATAGTTGCCTGAAACATTCATTGCCCTTTCTTAGTTAATTAACTTGGACATTTTATTAGACAGATATATAGAAAGGACATTAATACTCAGATAGTGTTTTCTAGAAGCATACAGGTAAACTAAACAATCACTACAAGTTAGACAGAAGAACCAGATATGCTTCTACTGCTTTGAATATTCATGTTTAATAACATCATCATCAGTAACAATAACAAACATAATATTAATGAATGTTGAGAATATAGCCCAAATAAATGTATGTACCTTCTGCATTAATGCTACAACCATTTCTGGACTCTCAGGAATGCCATGCTCTAAATATGCCTACAACATTGAAACCAAAATCATTTAAGATGTTTGTTCTCAGTATGTTTAGCAAGCTCAGATGACGTCAAGTTCAACTCAAATCTAGAACTAAAAGACCCAATTCTTCCGCCGTGCATTTTAATGATATGCAATAAAGTAGCACAAAGGTGTCTTACATTCATCATGCAGGAATTGTAGACGTTTATCCAGAATGCAAGTTTTTCTTGATGAGTAAGACCCTTTAAGTTGAGAGAAGCTAGTTTCCCAAGTAAGAACCTGAATTTTTGGGCAAGATTAGATAGACACCCATAGTTTCCTCAATCAAAAACAGTTAATAGCAGTCGATAACTACTTACTTTAATCTGTGGATCAGAAACACAGCATTTGATGCCCGGTTCATATCAACAGTGGAGGCTTTGACTTCACATAATCTTTTATATGGACCGACTTCTCTTGTTTTGGATTCTGAACAGATACTATAAGGATCACAAAATTGATCCTTTTCCTTGCCGAATTGGTTGAAAGCTGATGCAGAGCGCGAAGGCGTTTTTGCTTCCCCAATTTTGTCCTTGGATGTACCAATTCTAACAAAAATGCTACTCAAGCACTTTACAATATCCTCTGAAACTCTATTCGGTGTGATATCAACTTCTGACACCTTATCATCTGATGAACTTGAAGAACTCTGAGCCCTTTCATGGTCTGCTAATCTCCAGTCCAACTGTGCAAGCAAAACAAAAAACAATGATGTTGAATGTACAGAACAATAAACACTAAGTACATGTTGGATTCAGCTTAATTTGAAGAAACATCCACTTATTATGTTAGCTATAACAAACAAGGAGTTCCAAACCTCAAGTGACAGATTGAAATAACTTTGAATGATATTTGTGAGGTTATCATCAAGGTACCTGTAACCTCAAGTGATCCATGCACTTCTCAGCTGATTCTTGCTTGAGCGGAGATTTCTTTATTGGAGAAGTAACTTTGGTTGGTGTTTTCTTTTCCGGTGATTGTTTATCCTTCACAAAGTTACCAAATGATCGATTCTCTTTTCCCCTTCCCTCTTCCGGGATAGATGAGAATGAATCTTGTTTTCTGTGCAATTGCTTTCCATGGACTAGCTTCCCAGCGTGTTCATTGATAGTGTCAGAAGAGAACAGTAGTTTTCTGCTGGAGGCACTTCTGGCAAGAGAAGGATGAGGCCTACCCATCATAGTTGAATTGAACTCACTTTGAGACATAGATTTTGATCTCTGATGCTTGGAACTCCTGATTGTGTTTTGGTCAATAGGGTCATTCAAATTCTCTGCATTCCTCTTGGAGGAAATGTACACAGCTTCCTGATATAAACCTTGACGAAAGTTCACAACCTGCTCTTCAAGTCTAACCACCTCCTCCTCCAACACTGCTACTTCAGCCAACAGCTCCAATGTCTAGAACAAGTACACACATTTCTCATTACTCTCCTTGTATTCATAAATCAGCAAAACAACAGTAAAAATAGTAACAAAATTTCAACTCAATTCCTTAACTACTTTTTGCTTCGCTATTCTAAAGTTTCACTTCAATTCAATGCAAAACTTTATTCCACATATCATTGAGATAAAACTTATACTAATTAAAAAATAATGCCAGCAATACTTACAAAACTATATTAACTTTTAATGATAAAAAAGAAATAGTGATTAAGTACTATAATTCAAACCAGGGGAATTGAGTCTAGCGAAAGGAACCAATCCCTCAACATGAGATATTCATATTTGAATGTCCGCTGGAAAAAGGAACCAGTCCCTTGATCGGGATTGAAGCAATGAACAAACTCATCGTTTTAAAGTGATGGGGTGTTTTGATTTCCGTTTCAAACAATTCAGACTTATGTTCATTACAGTTCCTATTGATTTGGAATGTGTATTAACAATAAAACACACTTAATGTGTGTGATTAAACAACAGAGAGAGAGAGAGAGAGACTAACATAAGGAGGAAGATAAGGAGGAAGACGAGGCAGAGATCCCAAAGGCCTTGTGAATGCTCTTTCTAAAGCTCTATGAACATTCTCTTCATGTCTGAGCTTCCTCTTCAACTTATCTACCTGCATTTGCACCAACCTTGAAAACATGAAGGGCTAGTGATTTTGCAGAACGAACCAAAAAATTCGATGAAAGAAAAAAGGGAACACAATGTAAAAACAAGGTTTGAAGAAGATTCAAAGTACATCTTGAATCAAAGCCATTTTCCTTTCTCGATTGGATCGGCGCCCATTCTTGTGCCCACCCATTGTTCTCTTCCCTCCAGTTTCCATCTTCCCCTGCTTTCCACATCCACCAATAAGCAAATCATCATCATAAAACTCAATTTCCCCCCACTCAAAAAAGTTAAATAAAGTAAACACCACAAATAAATAAAATAATTAAGTATTCGTTTCGTAAAAGAAGCTGAAGAACCCAGTTTAGATTTGGATCAAAAGCGCACACCTTTTTTCATCAGTTAATAAGAATCATTCACAAACGGTTAAAGAAGCCTAGTCTATGCTTCAAAATGAAGTTTTTTCTTTCTTTTATTTCAAAAAAAAAAATAAGAATGTAGTAGAAGAAGAGGAAGAAGAAGTTACTTTAGAATCATTTAAAGGAGGTTTCACCGAGTGAAGAGTGGTGCGTGTTCTGCTATTCATTTCTCGTTCAACTTTCTCGCGAAACGAGAAAGAGAAAAATGAAATCTGCTTCAAAAAACTGGGTTACTCAAATGCAAAAGCTGGAAGCATTGTGAGACGGAGAAGAAGGTGGTTTCATACAATTGAGGAGCGGGAAATGGGGAATGCGAGTTTTCTGCAAAAAGATTTTTTTTTTTTTCTTATGCTTTTGTGTGCAGAATAATAATAATAATATTGTTGTTGTTGTTATGACAAATCTTGAACAGAGTGAAAGATGATAAGAAAGGGCCAGAGCAACATAAGAAGAAGCAAAACGACGAGGTTGTCCAGTTTCTTGCTTCCTCCAAGTAAAGCCTTCCACTTGGTTTCCTTTCAGTAGCTACACCAACCAACCTCTTCTTCACTCAAATTAACCAATAAATTTAGATCAAATAAATAAATAAATAAAAACGCCAAACCAATTAATAACATGCTACTTATTAATTGCAACTCTTTTCAACAGTAAAGATCATTCTTTCCTGATGATAAATATAGTTGAATCACAATTTAAAGTTTTTTTATTTATAATAATTATTTTGAAAAATCTATCATATTTTAAATGAATTGGTTGTGCAAAAAAATAGTTGATAATACATAAAGATTATACTTTTCTTGACAAAATTTTCATTTTCGAGAAATTTTTTCACACCCTTGACCAGGTAGGTGTCATTTCCCTCTTCAATTTTTTAACTCCAAGAATATCTGGTAAGAAAGTTAGACTCTTGAATAATTATTGATTTCTTCAAACATTAATGTCTAGTTCTTAACGAAGAGATACCCTAGTTAAAAAAGTGTTTCCTTTTTATATATAAAAAGAATAGTAGATATCTTTGTTAGGAGATAACTCGGTTCCAACCAAATATTATTACGGCATCTTCTTCTAAATACTCAACTCTACTATGAATCAGAAAATGAACTAAAAACTTGTGATTAAACTCTGAAAAAATCTTGGGTTGATTTTTATGCTGGAATAAAACGGTATACTTTTTTTTTTTATGGGAATATTTAATTTACTTTGAGAGCATGCTTTGGGAGTGGGCATGGAATTTGATGCATGGGAGATATTGTGTATGTGTGGGTGAAAGAGAGAGATGGTGGAAAGGAAAAGGGTGAGAGAGGATATGAATACACTTTTTGCCTTTGGCATTGTGTGTGAATCGTGAAAGTGAGGGTGACAACCCCCTTTCATAATGAATTAACGTGCCACCCACCTTCTCCTCCCTCTTATTCTCTTTCTCTCTCTTTTTCTTTCTCTTCTATCTCACATTCCCCACATTAACTTCATAAATTTTAAATATTATTAACTCTCTTCTCTTTCCTCTTTCTTAATTCATTCAACTTAATGTTTAAAAGCTTTGGTAAAACGATTATTAGTGCTTAAACAAGTTTCATAAGAATTCATTTATTTTCATCACTTTCCATGCTGAAAGGTGAAAATTCCCTACTTTCACTTTATCTTTGCTAAAAAACAATAATTTAGAAAGAAATGAAAAAAGAAGAAGGAAGTGAATGGAAGAGTTGAGTGATGGTTGTCGGGGCATGTGATAACAACCAAACTTTGAAAGGCATCGTCCTTAAGTACCATGCCAAAAGTGTAGAGGGACCATCATCAACTAAATACTTTATTAGATTAAATGTCATTATATTAATTAATCATAAGCAGAATCATTAATGAAACCATACATGCAATTCTATTTCCTTACTTATATGCTGGATCTGCTTCCTACCCCATCCAAAACCATTAACTAAAATACCTTTTGAGGTAAGCAACCCAACGTGCTACTTAATAACACACATTTATTTATTATACACTTTTTCACTACAGAACAAATTCTTAGTTATCAATCCCGATTAGAGAAAGAAGTAGGTTGAACGAACAAAACACTTTTTTTTTTTTATTTCTAACTTATTTTACTAAAAGTTTTTGGTATCATTTAGTACCTTCTTATTTAATCATAAATTGAGATAAACCAAGCTCCAGCTTTCTCTGCCACAACCTTACACTGTATATGTTTTTTCTTACCTCTCTCTGGTTATAAGTAATTAATCAGTTCATTCGATAATATATACAGGTGTAAAGTGCATTTTTTAACTATATATTATTATTAATTTGCATTGAATAGTAAGCTTATAAGTTTTATGAGGGAATTGTTGGTACGTAAGAGATTGTGTGAAGTTATCATATCAAAGTGAAAGGTGTTGATGACACCCCACTTTAATTTCTATGAGGTGGATAATGTTGTATCCATGAAAAACTTTTTACCTGATATAGTGGACTAATTTGTCTCATAAACAATGTGTCTTATAGGATAATTACTAAGTTGTTGGATGGAAGAATTTGTCTGGTGATGATTATAAGTCTTTTAAAGATAACATTATTATTGTGCAAAAATCTAATCATTAGTAGAAGAAAGACTATAAAGAATGGATGAGAATTAAAATTGACTTTTGACAAGACTTATTTCTTCACATTTCATTGGCATACCTAAGTCTTATGTTTCTCCTTTTCTATTGTTTTTCTACTCACTCATTGTGTTTTCATGTTAGTTAATTCAAATATACCATCTATAATAAATTTGATTAAAAACAGTTTGTAGATGATTTTTTATATAGAATACAAATATTAAATAACACCCTCCAAAAAATAATATAGATGAGATGACCGTTAAATGTTGACCAATTAAACCTGGTTATTTTTTATAGCTTATATTTTTCAACCAATAATTAGAAAAAGTTGGTACAGTTAACAAAACTGCAAAAGAAGATACTACAGTTCTTGATGTATTGAATTGTTTATTATCTTGCACGTAGTGAGTGAAACATAAGAAGCCAATCCATTTAATTTCAATGTGTATCATATATATATATATATATATATATATATATATATATATATA
>Ga0099822_1004190_pt1 | contig 18708 bp, 6 predicted proteins | sample CowpeawhiteBW_FD_76839 | JGI IMG/M metagenome (GOLD analysis project Ga0099822, IMG submission 76839) | Root nodule microbial communities of legume samples collected from California USA - Cow pea white BW | ecosystem: Host-associated > Plants > Roots > Nodule | place: USA: California | collected...
ATATATATATATATATATATATATATATATATATATATAAGTTGAAAATTTTCTAATTTAGATTTATCCATATATAATTACAAAATTTATTTGTACTTATATATAAATTTATTTGTATTGAATTTATTTGTAAGATCCCTTTTCTTTTTATCCTAAACGATTAGGGCTTGACCTTTTAGTTGGGTCTAAGGTCAACTCATTTAGTATCTTAAGATTTCTTTCAACCACATACCTTTTCATTTTGTTCCATTTTCCAAAAACAATTCCCTTTCCCCCTCGCAGTGTTGAAACAGAAAGTTCTGCTAGGACATAAGTTCTTCCTTCTTCGAGCTAGCTAAGCTCATTTTTCCTCCAAGTAAGTTGAGTTCGAACTTTAGTTTGTTCCTTTTCCAGTTCAGGTGCTTTAGTTTATAGCATGAGTTATGTAGAACCTCATTTTGCCTTTGTGTTTGTATCTTCCAGCTTTATAGTTCGTTACTGGAGTCGTGGTGTTCTTCTTTTAGGGCTGTTGTTGGGTTAGCATCTTTCGAGGTAAGAGAAGCTAGAACTCCTTCTTTTTCTTTGAAATAGAGTGTACTTATTTTCGTTGTGGGATATGCTGAGTATGTTTTATTGATGATTGCATTGGGATGAATTTCATGTTTGGGTATCTATGAGTTAGAGAATTTTAGGTAGTTTAGAATGCAATTGGAATGAGAGATATTAATTGTTGCAATTGTTCAATTTGATATCATCTATAAACCACTTTAAAATGAGTTTGAGAAGATAAAAGTGCATGATACCAAATTGTGTAGTGAAACAAGTAAAAATCTCACAACCAAGAAGCATATGGTGTGGCACTATCCATTTTCCTACACTGCACACTTTTCGTGAAATGAAGGTTCCTACTTCGTTAACCGTTGGGTCGAGCTGAAATTTTAATATTTGATCCTTAACACATATAGTTTTTGACTTTGACCGATAGGATCTTGAATCGAAGCTTTGTAGTGAGTGCAGTTTTTATCGCAATGTCCTTGTAGTTTAGTTGTTGACAATATTGACCTTTGTTGCTTGTTTGGTGCATAACTTTATCTATAGTTATTCAATTAAGTTGGTTCTTGTTGCATTTGGTTTTTGATTCAATCATCTTCAATTTGAATATAAATACAAAATTTTTGAAACTTTACACAAACTACAGTTTTATTTCTAAAATCTCAAATTGTTTGCATAATGTGTTGTTAAGTTAGATTGGATAAAAATTATAAGAAGTCATTCGACACATGAAAATCTAGTTATATTATTTAAGGCTTTTGAAATAACATTTACAATTATTATTATATTGCTCTTCTCAACAAAATCCATATATATTTAACGTTCTAACAACATTTATTTTGTTAACATCTTTATCATTATATACGAAAGAATAGTATAATTTGAATTATTTGACTTTATTTTATCATTGCATATCCCTTGCGATTTGGAAGGGACACCTGAAGTTGGCTGAATAATGTATTATATATCCTAGCTTTGTATCAGGATAATGCTTATGCTTTGGCATAAATGATTACACATTGTTAATTGATTTAACAGGTTTTATCAATCTTTGTTTATCATCATTTTGTCCAACTTGTTATTTTTTTTAAGATCAAATTTCTAAAGCAAAGGAAGAAAAAGGTGCCTGCCAACTATGATTTTTTTTTTTTATCATATTTTGGCTAAAATATATTTCTAATTCTTACAAATTTTGTATTTTGTCTTTAATAAATTGTTTAATTTGTAGTTATCGAAATATCATTATACTTTATATTTGGATCATAAAATAATTTATTCTCATTCCATCTCTATGCTACTTTTAATTATTCTGAAAATATTTTATACTTTTCTTAGTTTTTTTGATATTCTATCATAACAATTTATAATTTTTCGCCATACAAATGTGATATATCATGTTTGTAATGCAACTCAAAGATAAATATAAAATAAATATTAATAATAAAACTTAAAAAAAATTACTACTATTCTGTCTCTACTACAATATTAACTATAAAAAAAAATACAAAAGAAATATTATTATTTATATTTTTATAATAATAAGGTTCTAAAAGCTTATGGAATATCATCTTCACCGGGTTAGAAGAATAAAGAGAAGTTCAAGGGACTTTAAAAGATCTTAATTAGAAAACAAACAAAAAAAAATTGTTAAAATTTAGAACATTATAAAAGACTCTAAACTAATCTAGAAGCTTATAGAAAAGAAAAGAGTAGAAGTTCAAAATAAAAGAGGAGAGAGACATGTGCATTAGAGTAGATAAATCTTTATTAAGCACTTAATCACTTAAACATACGGATACGATTAACTACCTCCAAATGTCACTCACTCAAGCACATATGAAAAATGTAACTACTCCACATACCTCTATTGAGGATAAACGTTGAAGAACTTGTGACACCACGTCAATGCTTTGTTTTTATTTTATCTCCATTTGTATGGAGTATCCAAACTCAACTATATAAATAGAATTCCTTCCTTGTACAATTTTGCACTTGAATATTGAATCCAAACAAGATTTGTGAGAATACTTGACTATCTTAAGAGTTTGAAACTCTTGTCTTTCGTTTGTAAATTGTATCTTAAAGAAATTCATCAAGTGGTGAATTTTCTTGTACTTATTCTTAAAACTAGGGAGGCTACAAAAGGTGTAGAAGGTAAGCATTGGTAGGTTGTCATGGAGGAAGAGATTGAATCTCTAAAGAATAGCACACATGAACATCTATTGATCTATCTATAAATTAAAAGGTGTAGGATACAAGTAGATGTTCAAGAATGAGGAGGGAATACAAAGTGTGGAGAAACAAATGTTCAATTTAAGGCTAATGGTAAAAGGTTTTACAAAAATAAAGGGGGAAAACTATAACCAAATATTCTCACTTCGGGTAAAAAACTTTTTCATAAGGATTTTGATGTTTATTGCTAACCAATACAATATGGTGTTGGAACACTAGGAAGTAAAGAAAATTATTTAGTGTGAAATCTTGGAGAAGATTGATTGCATATAGGATCAATGAAAAATGTGTCTATTGAAGGATTTCTTGTTTGTCTTGAAACAAAGTCTAGGGTAATGTTACAAGAGATTTGACGATTTCCTAAGACAGGCAAGGTTCCCAAGGAGCAATTGTAAAAATTATGTCTGCATTATGAAAAAGAAGAAAGATGTGTGTTGTTATTGTTTATTATGTAGACAATATCCTTTTTCCATGCCAATAAAGGAAATTAGAGAAAAATTAATCTTAAAGTTTGAAATGACGAATCCTAATCTTGTAAGGTGAATACTTGGGAAGAATAGGTGGAGGGATTAAATGAATGAAGAGTTGTGTTTACTTCAACAAAGGATACTTGAAGAAGGTGGTTGAATGGTTTAGGATGTATGAGTCTATGCTTGTGGGTACACATATTGGCCATCGCTCAAAGTTCTCAATTATCCAAACTCTTAATTTTGAGGAAGGTATAAGGGAGGTGAATAATATTCCACATGCTAATGGAGTAGGAAACACAACGTATGAATGTATGAATGGTGTATAATAGATTGGATTTGATGCATGATGTGATTGTTGTTGGTAGGTTCATGGAAGATATTGGATGTGCTCATTGTGAGACTTTAAAGTAGGTATTGAGGTATGTGAAAGAAATATTAAAGTCTAGTCTGGTGTATAGATGGTCTACCTATAATGAAGATGTTATAAAAGGTTTGTAGCATCAGACTATGCAAAGAATGTCGACAGCAAAAGTCACATTTTGGGTACATTTTTACTTTGTTTGGGACTATGATCTATGGTGGTTTTATCTATTACTGTTGATGCTCCAATGCAATCAATTTTCTAGCAAGTATATTGGGTGGTTGTAGTATTACAAGTGTTGTATTAGCATGGATTTGGAAGAATAGACGATGTTTAGAACGTGTTTGATTTGAATAAAATAATGTTTGGTTTGTCTAAAATGAAGTAAGACATAATTCAAATAAAAGAGTTGATTTCAATATGATAAAGACGTGTTCAAATTAGATTTCACCACTTATCCCTCTCTTATACTAATCAAATTTTAATACACCTAGATGCAATTATTCATGTCTTGGGAGTGCTCTTTAAATGTAATTCTAAATTCATTCTTAACATCTAGAGTCTAAGATGATCAAACTCCAGTATGATTTCTCAATGACTATTTGAATGAATCACTTACTTTATGTTTAGGACACTATAACTAGCTAGAGCCTTAGATCTATTCCCAGCATCTAAAAGCAAGAGGAGAATTAGTTGGACCACAACTTGGAACTAGTTACCACTCAATCCCAAGTTAGTTAAGTGAGATGAGTGATTAGTTCATCCAACAACAAGCACTAACTAATTCACAAACATGCAAATAAAAGCATACATAGATAAATAAATTAGTACCAGTACAAGAGAGTTCAAAGGGTTATATCAAACCTCAACAGAGAAGGAGCTTTACAAAGCTCATGGACTAGCCTAAATTCTCTCTCTAAAAAACTTTGCCAAAGGCTCTCCAAAAGCTCCTTTAAATCAAGGATGTAACTTTGTTTTTATAAATTTTCCAGGGCGGTGCTTAGCTACACACTTATGACTCCGTAGCAGAGGTTTCCCTTTTGATCGGATAAGCTCTTCCAAACTATATTTCTCAAGCCAAAGGGAGATTCCCAAATGGATGGTGGTTTGCAGAAACTTGATGGTGGTGGAAATATGGTGCGTAAATGGTGGTTATGATGTGATAAGATGATGGCTACTCCTCTAAGCTACATGACTTAAGCAAAGGGGAGAGAGGTTATGGTGGTGTTTGAATGCTTTTAAGAGAAGTTGGGCCAACTCTTAAAGAAGGGTGGCTAGAGAAAACCTAGAAGGAGTTCTCTAGCCTTGGTGACCTAAGTTGAGTAGTATGACACAAAATTGGTAGCATAAATTTACTCAAATTCAAAGGTGATTTACATGGGGGAAATACCTCTATTTATAAGTTTAGGTAACCTTAAAGGTGTCTCCAAATCGTAGAAGCAAAACCCTAATATTCTAACTTGGAGACCAAGGAAAAATCCTCTCCATTAGAAGCATGACACATGACCAATACTATGGAAAAATCCTCTCCATTAAGAGTATGACACATAACCACTACTAAGGAAAACTCCTCTCCATTAGAAGCATGCCACATGACAAGAGCACGAGTCTCACAAAAGAGAGCAACTTCGAGACCACTCTAGACAAGGGTCCACAGGCTTCTGGAAGGTTTATGCTTCAAGCTAGGGTTTTTACCCTATACCCATGTGTATCCATAGGGCTCATCTCCTCTAGCCCTAAAACCCCACACTATAACCCTAGGCCCAAATACAAGGCCTAAAAAAAACCTTATACTACTAGGCTCACAATACAAAGCCCAAAATAAACCTAATATACTAAGAACTCACTAGTGGCCCATGATGATAAGAGCTTGATCCTACCTTCCATAGATGAATCAAACTCTTCTTGAGTGTGCTTGGCCATGGCTAGGGGGTATGGCATCACCTTCCATGTAGGTTTGCTTTGTAGCTTAGCCTCTTGCTTTGATGCTCAACTCCTGAGGTAACTTCTCTAGGAAGGAGCCTTCATGGCTCAGCAACGGGTTTAGTGCTTGAAGTTTCCTCTTCATGAGGATTTTCTCTCAATGGATCAACACCATTTCTACTGCTTAACCACGCCGCCTTAGATTAGCACTGTTTTGTAGAAATTTTAGTCAAATCTTCTAATTTTATCACAAATCTCTCTTTTGGTGCTTAGTTGTGCAAAATAAACTAAATTAGGGTGAATTAACATAAAACTATAAAAAATAAAAGCTAGATAAATGGCAAAAATCATATTAATTTTCACTTTAATTGGGCACTTAGCAACAACCTAATCTAAGTATATCATGTCATAAAAGGAGTAAAGGAGACATTATGATTAAAGGGGATGATAGAAAAGCTAACTATTATGAAAATATATGTAACTATGATTGTGATAGTTAAAGTGTCATTTGTCTTATTGATAATCCGACTTACCAAGAGAGGACCAAATACATAGATGTTAGATTATACTTCATTAGAGACATCATTGAGTCTAAAAAGGCTAAGACTACAAAGGTAACCATGGAAGAAAATCTTGTAGATGTCTTTATAGCGTTCTTAAGAAGATTGATATTCAAATGGTGTCCAAAGAAAATTAATTTTTCATTTGAGGAATGTAAAAGTTATTCAATGATTTGGAAAGATAGAGAAGTGTGCGATGATTTACTCTAAAATCATATGTATGTTGAAGAACAGAAAAGACTATTTGATAAGGGAGTGTTTAAATAGTGTTAAATTCAAAATAATCATCTTGTGTGTGTGTGTTTGTATTTATGTGTCTCTGAGTGTATGTCTCTATGTATATGTATGTGTTTGTGTGTTTATGTGTTAAATGATATTTAAATTTAATTGTCTTAATAATTTTTTATTATTATGTTTCTTAGGTTCTATATATATTGTTCTTACTAGAAAAGAGTGTGGGTCCTCCAAGGTGACGTGGAGAAACTGGATAGTTGATTTGTGAATAAAATTAGAGGAAACTCTACCTGCAGAAGATATTCTAACGCTCAAGTTAGTAAGAGAACAAGAAAATGTGAGTATAGAAGAGTATATAAGATTGAAAGTGAGTACCCCTTGTGGGAATGTGGAGGATGTAAAGAATGTGTCATATTTAGGTAGGTGTAGATATTTAAGTAATTAATTGATAATATCATTGATTGATAAATTATGCCTTAGTAATATCATTGACTGACAGATTATACTCCATTTAATTTATTATTTCTATTATACACTCAAATGTGAATTTGAATTCTCTATTACATTTTTTGTGTTGTTTGTTCTGTTAATGTGTTTTCAAAATACACGGATTGGATAAAAAGTTTGATGTTTTAAAATATAATAAAAAGAATTTTAATATACAAACAATAGTATTTAATGCTTAATAAAGGACAATACAAAAAAACTTGCAAAGTATCTGGTGTGAGAGCTTAGAAAATTGTATTTTTGGAGTGATAAAGATTTAAAATAGTGAGACTCTATTATTTTAATGATAAAAAGCTTTAATATAAATAGAAAACTCATAGAAGAGTTTCATCACTTAAAAACACTCAATCTCTCTATAAACTCTTCTCTAACAGCTCTCTCTCTTCTCTTTAAGCTTACTCATGATCTGTTCTTCCTTTTGAATATCGGAGGTCGTAGGATTATTCCTTGCGGCAAGCTTGTCATGACCAACCAATCAGTTTCTCCGTTTGCTCTAAGTTATTTTTCCACCCTTTTTTCTTCTTTTTCGTTCTTCCTAGATTACATGCGGGGCTCGTCTTGCTTGCATGTGCCCTTGTGAAGTTCTTTTTTAATCTCCATTGATCAATGTCTTTGTTGGCATGATCAGATCATCTTCGTGTTGTTTGTAGGCATAATGAGGGGTACTTTGCAAGTTATGAGTCATTTTCACTATTTGGGGGTCTTGTGAGTTGCTTGGTCAGGTAAGGGAAGCTAGTTTTGAATTTGTGTTGTGTGAGTTTTATCAATTTGATGTTTGGCATGTTGTTATTCTAATGTGTAACATCCTAGCTAGATATTACTCTTTTTTTAAAATAAATAAAATTTAGAAATCATAATAGTTCGGCAACTAATAGCAACTCTTTCCCAAAGCGCGAGAAATTTAAAATTTATTAAATTTGCCATAGTTCAAAATTTAAAATTTAAGACATCAATAGTTCCAAATTCTCAAATCATAAATGCCATAGTATCTGAAATACATAAAATAATGATAAAATCTTCTCTACATATATTCCCCATATTAACCCCTCTTCGGCTCTATGCATCACCAACTCCACCTGAAACATCATCTACTCCCGTGTAACAAGTTACACGATCATCGCCAAACACACACAAAAAGGGTGAGCTCATTATAAACATACATACATACATACATAAAGAATTATAAAACCCTCATCCACATCATATTAATTTATCCCAAAACCCCTTCTGAGGACCTCCACCCTCATGCACTATAAATCATGGCCTTCCACCATATCCATCCAGATTCTCCACACTCTAATAATATCCTAGAGATGACTTTTGTTGCCATAAGTTCCAATTCGTGATTCCACCATCTATCGGCTACCACTTGTAAATCACATGCAAAAATTATCCTATTACGGACTACAATCCGCAACATCGAGTGGAGCTCCCAATATGAACCACAATCTGTATTTATCACAAGATTACCAACCTCACAGGCCACTTTCTGTGAAGGGCAATCAAGTGAAACCAATTCGTACAAGCCACAACTCGCACGCTCACACTAGAATTCCAATCACCATCGGGCTACAACCTGGAATGACCATGTGTTTAACTCACATTACAAGTTATAACTCGTAAATGGGCCCCCAACAAGTCATACTCAAAGTCATTACCACAACTCGTGTAAAACTCTCAATATCATCAACTTGACCTATACAAGATTAGTACACACTCAACATGGGTCTTAGGGATTTCGACGCTTCCACGAACCTGTCCGTTCGTGGTCCAACTCTACAAACCTCCTCACTTGTAGTCCAACTCTACAGACCTCTCCGTCCATAGTCTAACATGCATGATCCATCCAGCTACAAGCCTCCTCGCTCGTAGCAACTCTCAACTATGAGCATAGAACATACGAACCTCCCTGCTCGTATCCTCACACGAGAGTATCATTAATATGAACCTCCATGCTCATATTAATCACACGTTCCATCACCAATCACGAACCTACCCACTCATGATATTGTCAAGCATATCCCAGACTAGGACCAACACACCAAAACATGCAAAACACTATAAAACAACACATTATCCCCACACTATCGCCTAGCGCTGCCTAAATGCCATCAGGCAAAAATGTACTGTAGATCGCTTGACAGTCACCACACGCTGTCAGGCGCCACACGTTCTAGGACCCTCTAGTTTGTGCCTATCGCCTGGCAGTCCAATCCACGTCACTAGGTGATACACTATTAAAGCGCATTTTACTGGTTTAAGCACCCTATAACAGGTTCTAGCACACTCCAAACATCACAAGCACACATCAAAATGCCAAATTGCATTCATATCAATCAACATGACTTGAAATTACATTATCATATCTCATATTCATCAATCTCATAGATATATATTCACATTTATTCCCCAACTTCAACCATGCCATCACTTAGATTAAACCAAGAATAATACATGCTTATAGAAATTATAGAACAGTAACCAATTCATGCGTATATTCACACCAAGTCCAGGATTCCTCTCAAGTAGTAACTATGAAAGCTTCTTTCAACCCATCACTCATATCACCCAACTTTAACACCCACCCTTTAATCATATTTTCACACGTTAGCTTCACAATATCTTCATTAAGTCTATTTAAGGTGAAGTCTTACACATTCCAAAAGATAACTCCTCAATCCAGAATCCTTATTTTGCATACAATTCGTGTCATATCGTACTTGACTCCCAAAACAGTCTTTGCAACATTCTATTCATTCCAAATGCATTATGCCAAGCCCAAAATTTATCATCACTACATGATCATGCACTTTGAAGACTTCCAAACCAACAATCATACGTATCATATATCTCCAACTATAAACATCATCATTAAGATCACACCTTTCAAACTAAAGAAGAACATGTTATGAACCCGTTGTCATAAAGTTCAGCTAAATCAGATAGTTAATGAACCACGACGCACAATTTTCTGAAAAATGCACAGACTAGAAAAATGTAGTTGTCCAATGACTAGATCTTGCCACCCAGCAAAACAAATCCAGAGACCTGGTGCCTGGCGGTAGAAAACCACCGCCCGGTGGTTCCTGCTACGCAAAAAATACGAGAAACAACATAATTGCACATACTTTGGTCATTCTAAAGGCACTCAAACATGCATAATTTAGCAAAGGTTCATCCATCATGCATAAAATTATACAAATCAAAGTGCATGTTCAAACCGAAACCATAACATCACAAAAAGCAAACCAATCAAGTTTGTGTCGCTTAGCGAGCCTTCATTGCCGCCAGGTAGTTTCTAGGTAGAACCCAGAAACTTAGTTCAAAAAGCATGTGTTGCCTGGCAGTTTAAGAACACCGTTAGGCGGTTTCTGGCAGAAACCCAAAAATGTGATTTTTCAACAACAATCGAAAAAGAAAGGCACCCATGCATTTAACACATCTTAAAATACATCAATCACGAAATAACCATGTAACAGTAGCTCCCCTTACCTGAAAATCTCGCTCTAATTCTTCTCCCAACGTTCTTTTTTGCACCAAACTTGTCCTACCTTTAGAATCTACCATTGGGCACTTCTTCTAACCTTATAACTCTCTCTTAGATTTTGTTGTTAGGGTTCTGAAAACTCCCTTCCCAAAAGGTGTACACAGGACTCAAATTCAAGTCCTCTCAACACCACTCCACACATTCAACGACTTGAGCTACCATTACTCCTTGTCATAATTTTCCACATTAATTAATTTAGTGATTCCTTCACTAGCATTTATTAAATAAATATTTATTTATTTAATTTTTCCGGGTGGTTCTTACATAATGCATCTGGTGCTTTAACCTAAATTGAATGATTGATTCATGATTAATTGATTTTGTTTGATTTTGTATTCTTTGTGTGAATTTAGAATTTAAGAGATTTAGCAAATTGGTACAAGTTCCCATGTCATAAAATTGTTTTGAACCAATATACTAAAAGAGGAGTACCAATTTGAGAAACTGAACATGTCCAAATTTCCTCAAAATCACAAAATGCAAATGTTGTTATTTGATACAGGTTGAGCAGGGGTTTACTATGCGCTAGCCTTGTTGTGCAAGTTTGGGAGCATTTTAACTTCAGACCGTTGAGCGCCAGTTTGTACTGTTGAGCATCGTGGTTTACGAATGCTTTAGCGTTGAGCGATAGTAGGGTACCACTGAGCACCATCTTCATACTTCAGGTTTGGAGCACTTTAGCTCTAGGACATTGAGCACTAGAAAGTGTCGTTGAGTGCAGCCTTTTACGAGAAGAATGGCGTTGAGCGCCAAAATTGTTGTTGAGCGTCATTCTTAGCGTGGTTGTCTAAGATAAATGTATAATGGACCTTATGCATGTTTATAATTGTGATTGTGTTTAATTGAGGTGAAAATGTTGTTGTGAGCATGAATAATGATGATGGTGTTTAAGGAATTTCAAGGAGAAATGCCTTTTGGTGGTAACCATAGTGTATGCATTGATATATGGAATTTAATAAGAGGGTATCATGATACTCTAATAATCATTCACACTTAAATAGAGTAGAATGGATTATATGGTGAGAGTTGCAAGAGATCCTAGTGAATGGGCTTGTTTGGTGCTAGGCGCGAAAGAGATTAACCTTGTGAGTGGTAGGGTGATAACCCCTTTGTCTATGGCTTTGCAGAGCATAGACACTAGTACAAGTGCACGTCTCTAGTGAATTCTAGTGATAAGGGCATGTATTTGGATAATTAAGTTTAATGTTAATTATTTGTGTGCATATATACGATTTATTGTATTTTATCCACGCGTAGCTTATATTTGATATGATTTAATTGTCTTAGGATAATTCTTTTGTAGACTAGCTTACTTTGTTGTTTCTTTTGTGTTTATTGTGTTTTGTTTATCTCTTTTGTAATAATCACTTTACGATATAAATAAATGAGGAGTTAGGTGATGATACGCCTTTGGTGGAAGGCAGAGATGCTACAAAATTCTTAAGGATCCTAGTAGTTATTATGTTTAAGAATTTGTTTTTTAAAAGATTCATATCATTTGTAGTTGGTTTGTATATATTTTATTACTACGACTATTTTCTTTTGGGAATAATGGTATTAATATCTTATATACCATGCCTATTTATTTTAGATTTATCGATTTTATAATGTTTTATTTGATAATTTTATACTATTAAATGGATTATTACATTTGCACTTCAAATATGATGCTTTAAATGTTTCTTAAACTTTAGATCTTACCACCTAAATTTATAAAAACTATTAAACTCATTTAACCAATATATCAATCATCAATTAATAAAAAATGTACCCGTTTAGAACAATAAAACAGAAAAATAAATACAAGTTTTGTTTGTTGTCTTGTGCGTCTTAGTAAATTAAAAAATATTATACAATGGAATAAATAATAAAGATAATATCCTTTACTGTTAAATCAACTTTTAGGTCCAAACTCATCAATACCCAACCATGTTATTTAAAAAAAACTAAAACGAAACATATATATATGATCAAATATTTATTAAATTTAAAACCTTGTTTTCGTCATAAATATTTTCATTACATGAATTATTTTAACCTATTCATTAATAATTTTCATCACCCAGTGCCTTCCATAACAAATTTAATGTAAAAACATCTTCTTTTTTTCTGCACAAGAGTATTATTTAGTTGACGTATTTGTTGCGGGAGAAGAATTGATGAGGCGCGCGGAGACCCATACTAACTTGACTATAATGTAGAGAAAGAAATGCAAGTGGATCCATAATTTAGGTAAAATCACGTGAACAAAGTGCACTTTATGCATTTCATCATGGAGCATGAAGAAGCATGATTGGCTAGTTGGTATAGTGGAAATTATTTAGTTTACTTTAGTTTAATCAGAACGGTAGCATTCCACAATGGCTTACTGGGCAGAAGATATCTGGTCCCAATTATATCTTCCAAGGGCATTTCTGTCAAAAGAAGGAAAAATAAAATACGAGGAAGGTTCAAAAACTCGCCGAGTGTTGCAGGTACGATGAAGGAAAAGCGGCACGTGTAACTTTTTGTGTGGAAAGTGGGAAGCGAAGGTTCATAAAGAAGGGAACATCTCTTTTTTGAATTTTTAAGGTTACCAAATAAGGAATCCACCACCACGCTGCCAAAAACCATGATATTTCGTATGTTTGTGAGTCTAGCTGCTGACAATGGTGTTCGCAGTTTTGGATCATAGTTACACTTATTTAAACTTTTTAATAAATTAAAAATAAATAAAATAGAATAAATGAGAAATTTATAAATACAAAAAGTAAAAAGTAAATTAAGAATATGATTTTTTTAATTTTAAAATAAAAAAAATTGATAAGTGACAACGAAAAATTTGAATTCTATGTTGATTTTTTTTTTTACGTTGTTTTGATATTTTAAAATATATTAAAAAGAATTTAATATATTAATGTTATTGTACTTTTAATACACAGTAAAAAATAGTACCAAAAATTCAGACTCAATATCTGCCATTTTCTAAATCTGTCCAGAAAACTTCTAGAAGGATCTAAATTTTGTCTACACTAGAGGTAAGTGGTGTGTGCAACTAAGATTATGCACTTGACAGTGATTATGCCATTAATGAAACTCTCGCTGTCACGATTACTATGTGGTTGCTTTGAGCTATGTTGATTTTGGTCACCAAAAAGTAAGTATAAGACAACTGAGGTACTTCACTATTTGAGCACGACTTGAGGACGATAGTTTAGTTGATAAAGTTTAAAAAAAAAGTTAATTAGTGTTATATTTTTGTGTTATTATTTTTAAATTTATTTTAATATTATTCTGTTATTTTTTTAAAAAAAATAGCAATTTTTTTTTTTCAAATTGACAAAAACATAATTAAAAAAGTTGTTGAGATAGTAAATATATGGTTATGTATCACCTGATGAAATCACATTAATAGTAACACACCAACAATATTTATTATGTCACTATATTTCATCAATTTAATAAAAATTAAATTGTTAGTAAAACTTACTTTAGAACCTTTATATATGGTAATATTAAAATTATATTAAAAATAGTGAGAAGAAATAGAATAGTAAAGTTAAAAATTACTTGTTCTCTTTTTCTTCATGAATTAAAATAGGATTATTAAAAAGAATGTTGATTGAACTAAGTTAATATTGAAAAGAATGTTGATTGTGTTGAGTTAATATTGAACTTAACCGAATTATCATAAAATAACTTAATTCTTAGTTTACAAAAAATATAGATACAATTATTTTTTAATAAAAAATCCAGAAAAAAATAAATTATTGTATAATCATATTCAACATTGAATTGTGAGAATAAAAAAAACAACACAATTAAAGTACACTTAAGTTTTTTCTTTCCTCTCACTTATTTGTTATTTTCGTCGTACATATAGTACATAAAAAAACAACACAATTAAGCATATAGTAGTTGATGGTGTTCCAAGCTTCTCTATTAGAAATAACAGTAGCAAAACACACCAATAAATAGATTGAAATTAAAAAAGAATCACTAAAATTAACTAATTTTGAAACTAAAAAAATTATTATTATTATTATTATTATTATTATTATTATTATTATTATTGAAACTAATTTAGACATTATTTTATAAGGGTTAAGTATGTTTTTTGTCCGTGAACTTTGACCCAAAATTGGAATTCCTCCCTGTCCGAAACTTTAATATATTTTGGTCCCTAAACTTAAAAAATGAATGAATATAGTTATTTTAACTCAATTACGTTAACTATTTTTGAAATGTCGAACATATTTCTTAGTAGATATTGAACCAAGAATATGTCAAATAGTGTAAAAAAAACTCCAATACTAATATGAAAAACGTTCAACACGTAAAAAAAAGTTAACATAATTGGATTAAAATGACTATATTCATTCATTTCTAAAGTTTAGGGACCAAAATGTATCGAAGTTTTAAACAAGGACGAATTCCAATTTTGAGTCAAAGTTCAGGGACTAAAAACATACTTAACCCATTTTATAAATTACAAATTATTGATATCTAAAATAATTTGTAATACTAATAAACATTTATAATTGGTTTGTGAATGAGGATTTAAATTGATTTCCAATACAAATAAATTAAATAAGAAGCTCACTTCCAATTACAATGTTAGAGGTTAATTCAGAAATTAATAATATAAGTAGAAAAAATTTTAGTCGTTAATTTAGAAACCAATTTAAATTTTGATTTGTAAACTAATTATAATTTTTTTAGTAATAATAAAGACTATTTTAGATATTAACAATTTTTAATTTACAAAATAATATTAAAATTAGTTAATATAATCACTAATTATTTTTTATCTATAAATTAATTTTTATTTATTATTTTCTTGTAATACTTGTTATTGTTACCTATATAAAATTGTGCAAATAATTGAACATGAGTCAGTTCAACAACATCAATCAAATACAATACAAGGAATATTATACAATCAACTCCTAGACTAGTTTTTATTATAATTATTACTTGACCTTTGTATCTATATTTGATGTTGTCAATTATGGGATTTTGATTTTTTTTGTCTATTCTTTAATTTTGTTGTTATTAGGATATTTATATAAATTTTTTTTCTTCAAAACAAACATTTTGTTGAAATATATTGCATTAAGCATATAAGTGATTTTTTTTACTATAGATTTATCATGAACGGTACATAGTACATGAGAATCCAAGAGAAAAGAAACGACAAGAATCAACTATGTAGTGTCCAAGACTTCGAATCCAATAGATCTATTTATGAGTGATGTATGTTTGGGTGAAACACATAAAATCATCTGGAGAAGAGAGTTCAATTGTATACTTTTGTTGCATGACAATTTAGATTTAATCATGACAATTATTTTTATATTATAATATATATATATATATATATATATATATATATATATATCATAAAAAAGTTGTCATTTTAAAACAATATGAATGGTTGAAAGAGATTTATAAATTATTATAAACTCTTCTATATATGTGTGTGTGTGTGTATATATATATATATATATATATATATATATATATATATATATATATATATATAATTCTTACTAATTTAAAAGTATTGATCCACTTAAACAAACACCATTTAAATAAACAAAGCATCGGTTTTGGGTTAATATATTTTAACACTTAAAAGGATGAAGATACTTTTTTTGAAAAGGAAAGAATATTGAAACTTTGGTGTTCCTAACTTGTGATTGGGCAAAACCACGTGAAGCATTTTTGATGTCCCCCAACAAACGAGTTGAAGTAATAGGAAAAGAAAAATGAACCATGGATATCCTTGGAGAATAATTAGGCGAAAATCAAGGGCATGAAACCACGCGAAGCAAATAATTAAGGAGTGCAAGAGTGTATTCTATGCTCTGAAAGTTGTAAAAGTTAAAGATAGGGACAAGTGTCAATCATCAGATAAATGATACAAAGCACTGCGATTGAGAAAGGTTTGGGATGGGTCTCCTAAACCACTATTCTAAGAAAAGTTTAAGGATAATGTCTCATGTTCTAAAGTTGGAATCATGGGAAACTCCAAATAAAGTTTATTATTAGACCATGAATAATTCATATGTAATAATTAATGGAAGATCACTATAATATACAACAACTCATTAATTCATGTTTATGCGTGTTCAATCTTATCAATTGAGTTTATATATTCTTTTTTATTATCTCTTACATAAGGAAATGAGTATCGATTAATAATGCATTATTTAAAAGTTTAACTTAGGTCGATTAGATGTAAAAGTTTTGTACATTCATCTATTTGGAATTCAAATAAATTTTAATGTGAGTTTAAATCTCATTTTAATTAGAATGAAAAAGTGAAGTACTATTTATACAAGAGAAAGACACTTAAATTAATTGACTTATGATTCTTTTTGTTAATAATGATGTTAATTTTTTATATGATTAAAATTATATCTCATTGATGTTGTAATTTTTCAGTAAACATATTTCCTCAATAAACCTATCATTTATATCAGAATTGATGGTCAATCTTAATCAACCGATTATAATGATTATTGAAGTCTTATATGAATTCAATCAAAATAAAAATATTAATACATAAATGACAATATAATATTTTATGATTTTAACATTTCTTCTTAATGATTACTAATAAGATTTTTTTTTACAGTTAATTAGACTTTTACGGACTTTCATCCTAATACATACTATAGTTTTTACGGGTGTGAATATTTAGGTTTATATATAAAATTTATTTATGTCATAATAATAATAATAATAATATTAATAATAATAATAATTATTATTATTAATATTAATAGTAATAATATAAATAGTAGTAACACTTTTTTCTTAAGATAAGGAAAAATAAAAAATTATTATTATAATAATTATTAAAATAAAAAATTATTGTTAAATTTTATAAAATATAATTATAAAAATGTTTTTTTATAATTTTATTGTAAGTAATTTTTATATTAAATAAGTGATTTTATTTGTTTTGAATAGTTAATTGACTTGCAAATAATAATTATCTAAATGATATAATAGTAAAAAAATTTGTATGTACCCAAAAATGTAATTAATCATCTTGAGTATTTAAAAAACTTTTGTATTATGGATGAGAAGAGGTGGGACAGGAACATACTTCATTAAAAAATTTCCTTTTCTATCTCTATCTTTATCTTCATCTTAATATTCAATGTGAGTAAATTTTTTTTTTCATTTTCATCTTATCGGATAACGAGTATAATTGTATCTATGTCCATATCTATTCTTTTACTTTTTACAATATCAAATAATTATTTTTTATAAAGAAGTAAATATCACATCAAAAGAAATATAATATTATCAAATATTTGATATAAAAAAGACGTGCATATTCTCATATCTTTAGTGCCAAATATTTAAAAATAAAAATATAATTATATAAATTTCAAATTAGAATATCAAATAATAATTTGATAAAATTAAAATAAATATATAAAATATTTCACAATTAAATATAAATAAAATTTCATGTCAACCAAAACATATATAAATTTTACAAAGATTAATGTAACAAAATTGATAAAGTTAAAAAATATTTTTAAAAGGTTATAAAAAGAAAATTGTAACACCCCATTTAATTAATAAACGTAATTACAGGAAGCGTCACACCAAAATAATATAGTAGCGCAGTCTCAGAGTTTAAACATAATTCCTTACAATTATCCAAGGCATGCAACGATGCCAAACTAAACCAAATACAAATATTCAACAGTAATAAAAATGGGAATTTAAAGGACAACCAATACATGGGCCTTAGCCCTAAAATAAGGCCCCAAACAGTAGAATCTAGCTCAGGTGGACTACGCAGCGGAACCATCACCTCCCTGGGGACCACGGGTGTTTCTCGCATATGTTCACATCAATAAATTGATGATCATCGCAAAAAGAGAAAACCACACATACAGAACATACAACAAACAAACAACGGGTAAGCTAGAGTAGAAAGCAGTTAATCATACAATCACATGCTATTTCATAGTCCAAGCAGTATATGTCATCCAAACATGTTATGACTCCCCAAGCAATACACTAGACTCAGACTCGACTCATCCGGATACATATAATCTAGTCGGATTCAGCGGATGATTGCACTTGTGGTGGATTATCCTGCTCACCCATGAGCTGCTCACCCCCGAACTAAGTGTTACAAGTGTTACAATGTTTCAATCCCCACACACAATGTTAGCCCTTAATGAATTTCAGACCTCCTACTACTCTCACCACAAGAGTCAGTCCGCTCTATGTGAGACTAACTGACTCCTTAGAGCGTCAGGATGCAACCTTACCTTGAATCCTTACCAAATTATATAGATGGGGCACCACCATGAACTCCCACTAACA
>Ga0099822_1004191_pt1 | contig 18701 bp, 8 predicted proteins | sample CowpeawhiteBW_FD_76839 | JGI IMG/M metagenome (GOLD analysis project Ga0099822, IMG submission 76839) | Root nodule microbial communities of legume samples collected from California USA - Cow pea white BW | ecosystem: Host-associated > Plants > Roots > Nodule | place: USA: California | collected...
AAATAATTTATAAAATATATATATATATATATATATATATATATATATATATATATAAACAAATGAACAAGAAAAAAAAGAAATCAAGGAATTTTATTTAATATAATATTTAATTAAAATGTCTAATGAGAAATTTAGTCATAACATTACTAATAAATTACTATGTCAATTTTATAATTTATTACAAATAAATTCATATTTAAATGTTATTTTTTTATCTTAGTATTTATCATTAAAAAAATAATAATATCTTTGATTCATCATATCTCAATATCTTTCGGTAATTTTGTCTTACTGTTTTGTTTATCTGTTTATGATATATGCATATGTTTTTATTTATAAATTTTAAGGTTTTTATTTTGTCTACATCTCACTTTTATTTTCTACGAGATCATATTTCAATTATTATGTGCCTATATTGTTATTTGAATTAACATTAGAATTAGTAATAGTAATATTAGTCTTAATAGTTATAATATTAATAATAATTTTAAGTAATAGTAATTATTATAAAAATAATAATAATTTAATATAATTTATTTTTTTATTAAAATTTATTAAATAATAGTTTTTAAAATATAATATTTTTAATTAATTTAAAAATTATTTTATATAATTTTACTATAAAGGATATTTTAATAATTTTCAAATTTTATTTTCATTACTTTTTATTTAATTTATCATATCAGTCAAATCATTTACTAACTTTTATAACATTTATCTTTAAATTTACTCACTTTATCTTCTAAATCCACTTAAAGAAACACAAAAAAATAGTTATAAATTTTATATGTGCAGTCCGATGTTACTATGAGAGATTTTCCCACAAGTATGTAATCTATAACAATATATAAAGAGATCCCTCTTTTGTGTCTACATTTGAAAGTACCAATTTTACCCTTTAAAATATAATTATTTATTAAATTTTTTAAAATTTACTGTTACTTTTATAAATTTTTTTTATAAAATCGTTTATCTATTCTTTTTTTTTTCTATTTATCAACAGTTATTCTCCCATATTTTATGATATATTTCATTTTATTTTTAATAAATATAATTTTTTATATATTAACTTAATAACATTACATTATCATCATCAACTAACATAATATCAGGTATATTTAAAAAATGCGTACACACAGACGTTTTCGCACCTACGTGTACGCTAGTATTAACTTAATAATATGTTAGAAGTGAAATTTAAAACTAATTCAACCCTACAAAATTAACGATTTGTCCCAGTTATATATATTATGAAATTGTTTTATGGTATTTCCAACCATATTAAATCAGATCCAAATTCTTTTTTCCTCTCTTTGAATGTAAATATAGTCAAAAAATTATTTTTCATTTGAAAGATAGTCCAAGAAAAAACCAGTGGTGGTGTCGTATTGTGACACTAGGAGAGATAAGAAAATATGGTAAGTATCTTCCATGCATAATGCATGTAGAAATGGATGTTGATGCCTTGCATGCTCCTTTTTCAATAAGAGTTTGAGAAATTGACAAGAGACATTACAATGGTAACGGACCCATGGAGACATACTATTGATGAAGATCACATGCATTCATTCAGAACTTTACTGTCAAAGCCAAAACATAGTCAGACACCCTCCTCCAATTATTTTCATGCCTCCTATCTTTATATTTTTATTACTAATTTCAATTTCTATATGGCTAATAATATTTACTATTATTTTTATTAGTAAGGTTGTTAAAAAATACTACATAATTTGAATCCTACATATATCTCCCTTGTTTTAAGTAATATACAACTAATTGATTAAATCATAAGATGTTAATTTATATTTTATTAAAATTTATTGGTTTAATAAATTTAAAGTCTCATTATTAATTTTATTGTTATTTTAAATATCAGGGTATATATATTTTTAATCTCTAAATTCCGAATCAAAATCAAAAAATGTTTAGGTTTCACAAAATTTTATTTTCAAACTTTAAAAATTAACAAATGAAGTTCTTTTAATCTAACTGTAATGTTTGTCAAAATTAAAATTGATTATTGTTCCAAACTTTTAGAATAAAGTGTTGTATCTTAATTTTGAGTGAGAATTATATTTTCGAAACTTTTGTTACAATTTAGTCCATTAACTTTAAATGTATGGATTTAATCATTTTAATAAAATTTTATTAATTTATTTGACATTTCTAACATGATTCATTATAGCATTTGAGGTGTTTACGTCGTTCGATACATTTCCATTTCAATGTTAGATAAAAAATATGTTTGAAACTTCATACAAACATAATAAAATTTATTTAAAATAATTAAATTTACGTGTTTCAAAAATTGAAAGACTAAATTGAAATATAATTTTTAATTTTCAATAAAATTTAAGAAACCAACAACTTATTTAATCCTTAAAAATAAATTGATATAGTTATTTAAATCCAAAAACAACCTTTCAAATTACCATTTGATCTATAAAGTGTTAAAGTATGTAAAAAATTGGGACATTCTGAAATATTATTTAATACATAAAAATATTTAACACATATTTGTTTATAAAATTTTATAAATAACCTATATAAAAATTTAAGATAAAGTTATCTGAGTTTCGCACCAAAATTAAGATTATGGTGCTAAAAAATATACTTAACTCAATAAAATAATATTATGTATGAATTGCACAAGATAATCAGTGTGTCTAAAGTGATAATTACTGGAATCGCCAATGATGAGAGCATTTCTTCTGGTCGACCAACAAAAACCTGAACACCTCCTTCATTCTTCCCTTTCTCCATCCACACCACCATGTCAGAAACTGAATCTACTGTGGTGCCCAATTTCCTGGACGAGAACAGGGAACTCACCCAACAATGCAAGGACCTCATTCCCACTTTACCATTGGAGAAAGGTTGGCTCTCAAAGCATCTTCACCAGTACCAGGGCTTCTGGCACACCACAAGGCAGCTTCAAGGACTTCTCTCCTGCCAAAACCACTTCCAGGCTCATCACACCGATCTCCTCATCGTAACCATTCCCAAATCAGGCACCACTTGGCTCAAAGCTTGGACCTTTTCCTTACTCCACCGCCACAACTATCACCCAAGTGCACAAAACCACCCTTTGCTCACTCACAATCCCCACTTTCTTGTTCCCTTCTTGGAACTTGATCTCTACATTGACAAACCCTCACTCCCTGACCTCTCCGCAATGCCCTCTCCAAGGCTCTTCTCCACCCACATGCCCTATGTCTCACTCCCAGAATCTGTCACACAAACGTCTTGCAAGATCGTTTATCTCTGTAGAGACCCCAAAGACGCTTTCATCTCCCTCTGGCATTTCACAAACAGGCTCAGGCCACAAACCATGCTGCCCAACTCTCTCCATCAGGCATTCCACAACTTCTGCAGAGGGGTCTCTCTGTATGGACCCTTTTGGGAGCATGTGTTGGAGTACTGGCAGAAGAGCTTGGAACACCCCGACAAGATCATGTTCATGAGGTTTGAGGAAATGAAACTCAACCCCGAATTCGTGTTGAAGAAACTCGCCACCTTTTTGGGGTGCCCTTTTTCCCGTGAAGAAGAGGAAGCTGGTCTGGTGCAAGAGATTCTCAAGCTCTGTAGTTTTGATAAGTTGAGCAACTTGCAGGTGAATAGGAATGGGAGGCTTTCATCTGGTGAAGCACACCGAGCTTTCTTCCGCCGTGGTGAAATCGGAGATTGGAAGAATCATCTCACTGCTGACATGGTTCAGCAACTCGATGCCATCACTCAAGAGAAACTGGCCCCACATGGTTTGAGGTTTTAGAATGACTCTATGTTTATTTAGTTATAAACGGTTTTTAACCGATGATGTTGTTGTGGTTGCAAAATGTTTTTGTTTGGTTTTAAGTCTGGCTTTTGCAGGCAAATAAACTCTCTTTCCCTCACCAAAGCGTGCAATTTCAAATGTATGAATAAAGAAAAACTTGCTATTTTGTTTTACAATTTGATGTGATAGGTAAGTCTCCCCAATGTTGTAGTTTTCCTTTTTGTGGGAATGAAAAAGTCCTTTTGTATTTAAAAAAGTCAAAATCTTGAAGATTTTACCAATTGGAATCTAAAATGAAAATATATAAAAAAATAATAAGAGAAGTTTTTTTAGGAATAAAAATATTAGTTTTTTAGAAAATTGATAAAAGAAATTGAATTACTAATAAATAAAAAAGTTTATAAAAAAAAAATCTAAAGTTTTTTTCTTTTCCATTTTTTCTTTTTCATACAAGAAAGCAAATCTCTCCAGCACACCACTGAAGATTTGCTTTTAGGGTTGTTTATATGAAAAACAAAATAAAAGGGGAGAATGTGATTCTTTGACAGATTTTTCTACAATTCCTGGTGCTCCACTGAGTCCTTAGGCACCACCACTCTTCATTTTTTATGTTCCTGCACACTCAACTTCTTCTTTCCCTCATTTTTTTTATCATCACACACCACAAATCACGCCCCTCACGGTCCATTTGGAGGCTCCCATTTTGTCTGCAGAGGGTCCACGCCACCGTCATCTTCATCATCTCCCTTCTCATCTCACACCAACCATTAATCACCCATCATCGCCTACATCTTCCACATGCACAAAATTAAAAACACACACCATATTCTGCACTACTCTCCACATTTCATTTCCGATGGCGTGCGGTGATGAGACCTTGAGTGCTGGTCTGGATGGTTCTGCCATGGAGAAGAAGGATGTAAACCTTTAAGTGAATTTTCTTTTAAAAGGAGAAGATAATGGGCTGATCTGGTTCACTGCTCTCATGGGTTTCTTCCTGCACCCCATTATTTTCTTCCTCCACCCCCAAATTTTTCTTTCACACTTTGTCCCTCCTAATTATATACTAAATAATTTAACTCCTAATTATATATAGGACTGTGTGTTTTTGGGCGTGCTAGTTTGGAGTGGAGTGAGTGGTTGAGTTAAAGTCAAACCAGAACGATGAAGGTTTGTGTTTATCGAATTTTGAAGTATATTTTGAATCATATATATATATAATCATGCATTAAAATTAATTTTTAAAATAAAAAGTAAACCTTAAACTCTTACAATTATTAAAACACCATTTATATAATTAGTTTTTTTGTATGATTACACCATTTAAGAAAAACATAATACTTATATAAAAAATAAGTTGAATATGAACTGATAACAGGTATTGTCAAAAGCTTGTAAATCTTGCAGAACTTATCCCAACTCAATAAACAAAATCCGTTTTCACTCAAAACTTCAACAAACAAAATTGAAGTTTCAAAATTTGTAGACACAGGCAAACCCGACGCATACCAGTATCCATTAATTTCCTGACACAAGTTTTTAAGCATCATGTTTTAGTGGAATTTTGTGGGCAGAGATGGCTAATTCATGGTTTATCTAATTAAAACTTTTCTACATGTCACTAAAAGAGGCACATCAGATATGATGACAAAGTGGAGATAAGGCTGAAATGCTCGAATGATAGCATAGTTCAAACTTACTGTCAGTTTTCTTTAATCTCAGAAGATTTAGAACAAGTTCAACATTATGTGATAACGATCAACCTTTACAAGAACAATATATTTTCATCTTTGGCTTAAACATCCTTTTCGATGATCATGGGCGAAACACAAAATATCGTTGAGATTGGTCCATGCAGTGATATCAACCTCCAAAACCTTCTAGCAGACTCTCTCATTGACAGATCTCACAAATCGTCCAATGGATAGCTGGTGTAAAGATAAGGAAACCTCCTTTCATTAGGAACAAACACTGCACAAAAAGCCAGATTAAACTAAGACAAAATAACGAATTCAATACCTCATAGTTCAATATCTGGAACTCCCACCAGGAAAGAACTTGGATCGTCGGTTCCAATAAGTGGAATATACTCAGACCCTCTCACATGAACACTAAAGCAAGCTACATCAAGAACATATGTCAGCGAGTTTGGAGCAAAAGTTGCATACAGAAGATCTTAACAATTCTCTCACACTTCATTTGGGTGGGAAGGGTGAGAAAAGGCTATCTTATATTGGGTTTTCAATATGAATGAAAATACTGTATATAATCAACATTTTAGATTGCAGTGGCAACGGTTTGCTGTTTATGTAAATATAGTGTCATCACATTGTAAAATCCGGTTTTTCTAATTTAGTAAGGATGGTTTAAAATAATAAAGATTAAAATTCGAAGTTATGTTTAATATATAAATTAAAATTTTAACTTTTTAATTATTCATTTTCAAAAACTCACCATCTCTTTATACTTTCTTTTTATATTCTCTCTGCATAGGAGATGGCTTCAGCTAGATCAACTCAATCCAATAAAAATTGGAATTAGAACGGAGCAGTACGAGTATCATAGTATCCGTACCCATTATACTCTAATTTAAATAAAAAAAACATAACTAAAACATTAATACATTGATCTTGAATGGGTTATTTTTTGTCAATTGGTTTTAAGAAATCTTCATTTCTTTGCAAACTGTCATTCAACACTATTTACATCGGTTATTTGCACTTTGTTTGAAATTTATGAATTTTATGCATTGTATTTTTATTTGAATTTATGGTTAAAATATATTGTTAAATATAAATTTTTTCTAAATACTTGCGGGTACCCGTAGATATCCGTGCATATTAAAAAAATATGCAGATACCCGCATGGATATGAGTACGGGTTCCTCAACCTTCTTTAAACTCCACCTTATTTATCCTTGAATCTCCTCTTAATTGTATTTTTATACAGGATCAATGCAATGGTCGGACAATTAGAACTAGACATGAGTTTGGAGTATTATATCATTTTAGTCCTCGGTGACTTGTGTTTCTTTTGCCTCTCTAGCTCTCGTACATCAACGCTTTGGGCACTAGAGTCTAGAAAAATTGTACCTACTTGTTTCTAGTTTTTCTACCACTAAGTCTTTTAAATGTGAATCGTGTCAACTAGGTAAACATACTTGTTTGTTATTATGACATTGCTTGGGTAGAATCACCATCAAATAGGAGATCCACTTTTGGATATTGTCTTTTCATTGGTAGAAACTTGATTTTTTGGAAGAGCAAGAAAATAGTTGCAAGATCTAGAGTTGAAGTTGAATACCAAGTTATGATAGCAATTGCATGCGTGATTACTTGGCTTAAGCAACTTCTCCATCAGCTAAAATTTGGCAATACATACACGACACTAGACCAATATGTGACCATGCAGTTGCTTATGTGCTGTCATGGTTGCTTCAGAAACAATGCTCCTCACCCAAGTTATGACTTGTGGCTTGGGTGAGATTCTTGCCTAAGCCACAAGTCAAGAGAGATACTGAAGTAACTCTCTCCTTTGCAGCTCTGGCTGGTAATGCGACATGTAGTCGCTCAAGCAATGAAAAATTAGGTAGTTCGGTGGTGCTTTGGCTTGTACACTTAGTCATGTCGATCAAGAAACCAAGTGATGCTAGAGTGGGGGAGTAAGTGTTGATTCTCTTTCCTCTAGAGTTGATTGATCAAACCACAAGAGAACGCTCAAGCAAGAGAGGTCGTCCAACCAATTTTCTCTCCTCTAGAGCTAGTATCGCTCAAGCAACGTTAGCTCTCTTAAGGGATATGGTCGGTCGTTCAAGCGATAGTCTTATAGCATAGTGAACATAGGTACCTCAAGCGAGGTAGTTTAGTTCATAGTTATGATATATGTATATTTGTTGTTACACATAGTCTACGTAGTATGTTTTGGTAGGAATTACCATAACAATGTTCATGCATCAGCTGACCTAGAATGGGGTTATCATACAAAACTATAGCTATTAGCTGCAACAAACATCAACATTTAAGAGTGAGAATGATTTTAGACATAAGAAAATAATGGAGTTGAAATATGCAGGATCCAAAATCATGAACTTAAGAAAGGAATCTCATGAGTGAATGTAGAACTAATTTCTTTAAAATATTACGAGATGAAATATTTTTCCAATTACCCACTAGATTATTCTATTTGTGCTTGTAGTAATAAGGCATCAAGGCATCAAACTTGATAAATAGAACTTTCAATCTAGCAAACTGTAGTTTGAAAACTAATGCATTACCATTCTCTATTTTCATGACACTTTGGAGCATTACATCCATCTTTGTTTTCATGTCAGAATTGTCATCCATAAGTGGCGCTACAAGAGTAAGCTCCCTGTATATATCACGCACAAATCTGCATATTTTCTCAGCATATTCAAGTTCACCATCTGATATCCTACCAATTGCTAAACGCATCAGCTCTCCAGTCAAATCTGCAAGCTGAAAAAAATAACGGAAAGGATGATTTAACTGCCTTAAAACATAACTTTTTTCACAAATAGATATCTTGGACTTTTACTTTTCCAAAATTGATCCTTAAACTGCATAATATTTTATTGGCTCCTTCTATTACGTTAGGGTTAAATTACTGACAATGATAACCTCAATTGTTTGTTTTTCTGAAATCTCGACCTTTAACTTTTATATTTTTAAATCAGCTTTTCTTTACTTAAAAAAAAATGTGGTTCCAGATTCAATCATGAGATTCGAAATGACCAAAACATTAGGTCTTCTTTGCAGTAACAGAGACGGAAAGGGAACTACGGTCACTGCCAACTCTGACTCCAACAGCTGACACTGTCAGCAGCAAACATGTGCAAATTTCATTGAGTCCCGAAAAGAAAACCGTGCCCTGAAAGTTAGTGAGCTAATACCACCTGCACTACTTGTGCCCTCTCTGGTGGTGCAACCAGCTGAGTGCTGACATGTAGCATTGTCCCATCACCCTCACTGAGCACAAGATCATCATCAAAGCATGTGTCAACTCAAGAAAATAAAGAAGGTCACATCTCACACTCCACCTTGGCCTCATTGACAATGCCATCAAAAACCATTACAGTTCCCTCCATCTCCACCGTCAATGATCCTCCCACCCCAGTTACCCACAGTGAACTGTCCCATTAGCTCCTGTAATGCCCGTCTAGTAATGCCTATGCATAAGAAAGTTTCTTAGAACCCACTAACCTTTCAAGAACCATGCAAAAAGGCAATTTTGATGGAGAAAGGCATACCAGTGGAGGAAGTTCAATTGGCAGGTGTGTGAGAATATCTCTGAGCTTATTCTCTCGCAGACAGATCCAAAAAGGATGGAGGAAGAATGAAGTCAATATGAAGGAGCATAACGAGAATTACTTTACACAGAGAATGCACCACTTGATAGCAGAAGAGGGTGGCTTACATCTCTGCATAGTTGCACACTTTATATCCTTTTCTTATTTCTTTTCCATTTCAGAAAAGTCAAAAATTTATGGAAAGGTGATTTAAAAATTAAAAGTAAGGGATATTCGGATTCAATCAACAAATGCCCAGTTTAAGGCATTGGTATCAGAACTAACAAATTATCGACCTGCTGAATACACTTGGTTGATGGTTGAATCAGTAAGTCACTAATTGAACATATGTCAAACTTTACACTAAAGGTTCTATATAACTTCAACTGTGTATAACCACATTAGTTTGGCTGATGTGGCGGTTCAGTTGCTATCTAGCCTCCCAAATATAAACATAATACTTTTAGTCAGTCTATTAAATATATATATTTTTAAAGTTTATGTGAACAAATTCTATATATGAAAAATTTGCTACACGGGTATCTTGCAAACTCACAGTAACCCATCTTGGTAAGCAAGGAAGCATAGGTTCAAATGCAACATAGTGCAAATTCTGCCCAATTTTTTGCCTTATTTCACTCGATATTATTCCCTTGCATGTGCAAGCTTCAATTTTAATCAGATCTGCGCAAAGTGAGCAGGATAAAATGTACAAAGGGTATCAACAGGCAACAGTTGGTCAGAATGTACAGCAGCAACTTGGACAGTATACATGGGCCTGTAGACAACAATCAAAGAACAGTTCAAAGCTTAACTGGATGAGCCGGTTTTGACCAGTTTAAAGCTGAGTTAATGACGTAAGTATGGGTCAATACGATCTCTGATCTGAAGACGACTTTTTCTTGAGATAGGTCTGGTTCCCCATTAAACTGATCAGACTAGTTGGCTTAGTCCAAGTTTCACAACACTAGTTTAAGGATCAACTTGAACCGAAACAGATGTAAAGTTTACAGAGGTTAAAAGTCTTTTCTTTTCCCAACGTTAAAGTTAGGTTCTATGCATGTTTTACCTCCATGTGAAGATTATTAAAATGTGGCAAATGAAACTACTGAGTTCATCACAGCAAATAAAAGAAATTTTAAGAATCTGTTAAATTGGGTCTTTGCAACAGGGAAAATTATAAAATGTTAATAAATTTGTTTTTACCCCTAATAGATAATCAAGGACATTTATCTGCAGAGGATGTAGAGATGGATCATTAAGTGGTAGCAATGTTTTGTTTATCTCATCAAGCTCCAAAAGTGTTCCATTTTTGCAGAAACAACAGAATGTAGCTGCTTCAATATACTCCTGTATCTGCATAGTGCAACCGCCAAAGACAAGAATCAGAGAAAAGTATTTGATTTCAACAAGGAAATATATATGTGAAGTATACCCCTGGTGAGTATGCTCGCCTTAGCTTCCAAAAATCAGTTCCCTGCAATTCTTTGACTAGTCGTGACACATACTGATCTGTCACAGCTGCCAAGTCCTTTTCAGCTTTCTCAAGTACTTCCACTTTATTGAATTTACTCATCCTTGTTAAGAAATTAGCATACAGTAACGTCAGTAGGATCATGAAGATGTAGATGACATGTAAGATTTTAACAATAAATCATTAACCATCTGCAGTATTTGGACTCCTATTTCTTTTATTTTATTTTTTTGCTGTAGAAAAAGAATCCATCGAGACTTAAAGGTCTAAATAACTCATATTTACTCATTCTATTAGCATTTAAAAATTACAAGGGGGATTAAGGTATAAATAATGAATGCAAGAGTAATCTAATTCAGATAATACTCACTGCTAATACAAAATAATCTCGTCACACTACAATAATTTTGAAGTACAATTAACTTGATTCAGATGACCAATTCAATAACATAGGACAAATTAATCCCAGAAAAGAGCATGAAAAAGATATAACGTAATGTTTAAGTAATTCAGCTAATGCAGGTGACACCGCCATGAAGGAAGATATATAGAGAACAGGAAGGATGGGGGAGTGGAGAAAGAGTAAACCTGTGCACTTGAAATATGACTTTTTTGCTATTCATTGTTATATCTCGACTTGCTTTGACCACTCTTTCCCGTTTGTCATTCTATAAATATACGTTTGAAAAGAATGAAAATAATATACAAAAATGGAACTCTAAACAGCAATATTGCAAAGGTACTGACTCTAAAGGATATTCTTAGCTACCCAATATCCATATAGATTCAAACCTTCAAATTAAGTTATTGTAAAGTAAGTTTCTTTCTATACATAATCAGTGAGGCAGTATTATTGTAAAAAGGGGCGACGTGTAGTGTGCTCCAAAACATCAATTAGTAAAATCCCAGATGAATAGCCAAACACTACCCCCACAAAATAAAATTTGAGAGGAGACTCTCCAACATAAAGCCCCAAGCCGAGGGGAGAACAAATATATATAATCAAAACTGTTAAAATTTCAACAACAACTTTGCTTGTAATTCCTGGATAAGAAAACACAAGTGAAAATTTTTTAAAGGAAAGTATAACATTCAAAACAAATGCACAATTTCTATGATTTACAACAAAAACATTCTATTTGTTGATTCCTTAGCCACTTTCATAAGGACAGATAGTAATTCAATATTCCCATTACAAATACAATGGTCAACATTTAACATCCCATCAGTCCTTTCCTCCTCTCTCAGTCATAGGCTGAGAGTATGTTATGGTCCAACGTGTTTGGAAAGAAAATTTGAAGTAAGAGTTCTCCTTGCTAAGAATTCTTCAAAATTAAAGGAAATAAATGAGAGATTGTTATTTAACTCCCAGCATCCCATTTTCATATGTTTTAAACATTTTATGATTATATAAATAAATTAACCTTCATCCCTTTTCAACCAAACTGTTATTTCCTGTTATTTCCAAGCATATCCTCAAAGGGCACTAGATTGGCTTCGATACACCAGTGAAGAAAGAAAGTAGTATCCTTGAAGAAACAAGAATCTGAAACAAGAATCCATGAAAGCTAATATGAAGTAGCCTAAACGTGGAGAAAGACCCCTAATATGAAGCAAAACCCCTTTCAACTTACTCCTACTCAATCTTGCAATGAATTTCAAAAAGCTTGGGAATTTGAAATATAGAATAGGCAAATTAAATGGTGTGTGACATTAGATGGAAGCATTACTAGGTCATTGAGATATTCAGCATATCCGGTAAAAGCGTCCTTCATAGCGGGTTCAATGCCTGTGGATGTGGCCATGGTTCTTACCTTCTTTGCTGAGCCCTGAAAGTTGGTCCCTGAAACTGTGAAATTGAAAACAAGTTAATTAACCGCAATGGAAGATGTTCCAATTACAGAGAGAGGGTTACCTTGATGGAGGCGTTGAGGTTTTGATGCCATGAACAGAGAAAACTTTTGAAGAGAGTGTAACATGTGTTCTGTTCTTTTGATTTCTCTTTTCTTTTTAATCAAATTAGAATTGGTAACGGCATAGCTATACTTCCCACTCCTAAAAAACCCTGTAATATTTTAATTTCATCTACTTGTTCTTTGCTCATTTTTCTTTTCTAGTTTATGAACTTAAATTTTCTTAAAAGATGTACACTTTTGAAATTTTCTTAAAAGATGTAAATCTTTCGAAATTTTCTTAAATTTTCAGAGTAATCAGTTATTTTGTTCATAAAATTCTATATTTAGTTCGTCAAATTACTTGCACTGGATTAATTTATAAGATGGTCGCACTTTAAAAAAATAATGTATTACTATAAGTGGATAATAAATTATTAGCGAAATCTTGTAATTTTAATAAATATTATGATTAAATAACTCATTATATTATTATAAAGTAATAAATTATTGTTCTTGGTTCAAAGTTTACAATCATGCAGTGAATAAAACAAGCAAACACCTAAGAAAGGGGTCTGCTTTAAATTGTCAACTTTTTAGTTACAAATTATTCTTTTTCATTTGATATTTTTTAATTTCTAGATAACAATATTTTTAGTTATATTTTTAATGTAATTAACATGGAAAGAGAAAATTTAGTAATGATAACAATGAAAAGTAAGACTTTCAAATGAATTTGTCTAATTGATATTGTTTGAAACCTTACTCCGATAGTAAGGAAAATATATGTAATGATAGAGAATGAATATAGGTAATATACGTTTTATTTTTTAATTAGATGCTAAAGTGAGAATGAGAATCTATATATATTTGTTATGATTTTTATCATATATAATATTATTTTTATGATTTTTTATGTAATTATTTTTATTTCTAACTCATTTTCACATTATAATTTTACCATTACAAATATATAACAATGTTTCATTTACTAAAATATAATATTTTAATGTCATCCTCTTAAATTTTATTTATCATTATCAAACATATATTAAAACATGAAAGATAAAACATTCGTATCTATATTTAGATTATTATTAGTTTAATATATTTTTCTCAATACAATTGATTTACTATTATAACTTTTATTACTATAAAAAAATATTATAATTTAAAGATTTGAAATATTTTAAACTTGAATATTTGTTTTTCTAATAATTTAAAAATATATATTATTTTCCTTTATCAACTTTATTTTATCGATCTTTGTAAAAAATTAATAGATATTTTGTTTTTTATAAATATTTATTTATGTTCAATTATGTGGTATTTTATATAATTGTGTCATTTCATCTGATTATTATTTGACGTTCTAATTAAAAAATTATGCAATTATAATTTGTTTTTAAATGTAACATTAGAGAAACAAAAATAAATTTATTTGATATTTAGTACTTCATAATATTTTATTTTTATAAAAAATAATAAATTAATATTGAAATAAAAAGAAAAAAAAATGGGTATATGAGGAGACACAATTTTTAAACTAAAGTACAAAGATGGGAAATTAACTCACTTAAAATTAAAATTAAAATATAAAAACTAAACACTTTTCATAGATGAAAATCTTATAAAGGAACTGTCAATAAATGCTCATTGCATCATTACAACTCTTAACTTTTTTTTTTCTATAGTCTTTAACAATCCTCTCATGTCATGGTCGTAATATTGGCTAATTAAAGAACATAGTTCTTTGATGCCAACTTTGACTTTCGAACAAAGATGAATATACAACTCGATCATGGAAATGCTTTTGGAATATGAATAGGGGTTGTTTTTTCTTTATTGTTATTTAAAGGATAAGTTATTATCCAACAGATTAATTATTTTTGTTGATTCTTAGAGGAAGAGCGGTAATTCCTATTTATGATGATGAAGGCAATACTTTATGTATAGGATGTAAATAAAATATCTCTACATGCGAACATTCGTAAATAAAACTCGCAACGGATAAAAAATGGATATCCGTGGGTAACGAGTACGAGTATTTTTAATACCCGCATATTAATAGAACAGGTACGGGTATCATAATATTCGTACCAGTATTCGCTATACTATAATTTAATTTAACAAAAATAAAAAAACATGATTTTAAATATTAACATATTGATTTTGAATGACTTATTTTTTTATCAATTAGTTTTTTAAGAAAATCATTTCTTTGTAATTTGTTATTCAACACTATTTAAATGAGTTATTTGGACATTGTTTAAAATTTATGAATGTTATGTATTGTATTTTATTTGAATTTACAATTAAAATATATTGTTAAATAATTTTTTTTTTGTAAATACCCACGGATACCCGTAGATATCCGTGAATATTAAAAAATTATGCGAGTACCCACGTAACGGATAGCTGATGAATATGGATACGGGTACGAGACAAATATTTATCCAGCATATAGGGTATGAGGGAGCTACTACACGATCCATACCGCCCCGTTGACATCCCTATGTATGCAGTGATCAATTAATCATAATTGAATAACATTTTAATTTTTGTTTAATACTACAATATGAACTAATTTAATAGTTTTGGTTTATTTAAATATGGTTGGATTTAATAGAAGTGGTTGTATAAAAGGTTATTTTTTGGTCAAAGAAATTTTCCTTCATGTTATCTTATCACACATTTTAAAAGTTATAGATGCTTAATGAAGATCTATAATGCACTGATACTTCAATCTGAATAATATATCTATATATTTGTATCCGACACATACTCATGTTCGATACTTTAAGATATTTTGTCGATATTTAACAAAGTATATAATTTATAAAACAATAGTACTTTTATGATAATAATAATAATTTATAATTTTTTAGGTAACAACTTTGATACAAAATATTTTAATTTGGATTTATGCAATGAGAATCATATATTTACCTTCAAATTATTCAACACTTTTCAATATGCATTTACAATGTATCATATCCTATTATTTTCAGAAAACATATATCGATTTATCTAATATGTATCATATCCAATAAACATATCGTATCATGCATCATAGATGAAGAATAATATTGTGTTTAAATTGAAAAAACGAATAGTGACATTGGTGAAATCAATTTTTTGGCAAAAAAATGTACAAAATAATTAACTTTAATCATAAAAAAAATTAACGAAAAAGAGAGTTGATATATATATATATATAAATATAAGTGGGACATAATAAACAAATAAGTGGGGAGCTACATATTATTTTTCGTACAAATTTTCAAACTTTACTAATCAACCTTTTTTTATCATCCAATGGGATGTAACTCTTATGTACCACGAATTTGATTATAAGTTACAAAAATCAATCCTTATTGTTTGCACCATATGATTGACTTAATCTAAGTAAGGAACTGCATGTTATTTTTTGTACAATTTTGTTAAATATACTCATCAATATTTTGTTTGTTATTCAATGGGAAATATTTCTTATGTACCACAAATTTGCTTACAAGTCACAAAAACAACCTTATTGCTTGCATTGAATGAATGACTTGAAACAAAAAATGTCAAACCAGATAGGTAAATAAGATGGGCATAATAAAGAAATAAGTGGGAAACTACGTATTACTTTTTGTAAAGAAAATGGGTTAAGTATGTTTTTAGTCCTTGAACTTTGACCCAAAATTGGAATTCGTCCCTGGTCGAAACTTTGATAAATTTTGATCCCTAAACTTTAAAAATGAATGAATATAGTCCTTTTAACCCAATTTTGTTAACCTTTTTTTTAGGTTTCGAACGCATTTCTCAGTAAATATTAAGCCGAGAATGTGTCAAACGGCGTATTTTTGTTATCATCCAAAGGATGTAGTTTTTATGTTACACAAATTTGAATACAAGTCACAAAAATCAACCCTTATAACTTGAACTAGGTTGCTGGCTTTAAGAAAAAATTAAGCCAAACAGATAGACAAATAAGATGGGCATAATAAAAAAAATAAGTGGGGAGCTGCGTATTAATTTCCGTACAATTTTTTAAACTTTACTGATCAATCTTTTTTTTCGTCTAATGGATGTACTTTTTATGTACCACGAATTTGATTATAAGATACCAAAATAAACTCTTATTGCTTGTAATAGGTGACTGGCTTGAAGAAAAAAATAGACCAAACTGTATAGGCAAATAAGTGTGGCACAAAGAACAAATAACATAACTAGGGAGTTGCTTATTACTTTTCCCACAATATTGTAAAATTTATTAATCAATCTTTTTTAGTCATCAAATGAATATACATTTTATGTACAACGAATTTGTTTACAAATAAAAAAAATCAACCCCTTGCACTAGGTGGCTATCAAAAGTCACACAAATTAACCATTATTGCTTACACTAGGTGGCTGATTTGAAGAAAAAAATAGGCCAAACCACATAGAAAAATAAGTGGGACATAATAAAAAAATAAGTGGGGAGCTGCGTATTATTTTTTCGTACAAATTTTTACAATTTACTAATCAATCTTTTTTTATCATCCAATGGGAAATACTCTTATGTACCACGAATTTGATTATAAGTTACAAAAATCAACCCTTATTTCTTTCACAAGGTGGCTAGCTTAATGACAAAAATAGGCCAAATCATATCTCAATCTAAGTAGAGAACTGCATATTACTTTATATACATTTTTTTTAAATATACTAATCAATCTTTTGTTTGTTATCCAATGGGAAATATTTTTTATGCACCACAAATTTTGTTACAAGTCACAAAAACAACCCTTATTTGCTTGTGTTGAATGAATTACTTGAAAAAAAAATAGGTCAAACAAGATAGGTAAATAAGTGAGCATAATAAAGACAAAAGTGAGAAGCTGCATATTATTTTTTGTAAAATTTTAAAAAATTTGCTAATCAATATTTTTTTGATCATCGATGCAGTTCTTATGTACCACAAATTTGATTACAAGTCACAAAAATCAACTCTTATAACTTGCACTAGGTGACTGACTTTGAGAAAAAAATAGGCCAAACCAGATAGACAAGTAAGTGAGGCATAATAAACAAATAAGTGGGGAGCTGCATATTATTTTTCGTACAAATTTTTAAAATTTACTAATCAAAATTTTTTTTATCAATGGGAAGTAACTCTTATGTACCACAAATTTGATTATAAGATACAAAAATCAATCCTTATTGTTTGTACTAGGTGGCTGACTTTAAGAAACAAATAGGTCAACCCAGATAGGCAAATAAGTATGATACAAATAACAAACAAGTGAGAAGTTGCGCATTACTTTTCGTACAATTGTGTAAAATTTACTAATCAATCTTATTTTGTCATTCAATGGATATACTTCTTATGTACCACAAATTTGATTACAAGTCACAAAAATCAATCCTTATTGTTTGCACTAGGTGACTAGCTTGAAGAAAAAAATAAGTTAAGTCAAAGAGGTAAATAAGATGGACATAATTAGTGACGGAGCTTCTATGGAGCTGGGAGGGGCCTTGGCACCCCCAAATATTTTTGATTTTTTTTTAAATTATATATATATTTTTGAAATTTTTAAGAGTTTTATTTTTTTAAAATTATAGATAGTGTATTTTAGAAATTGAAGAAAATTATATTATATATTTTTTATTTCTTTTATAAAATCAAATATTTAATACTAATAAATCATAAATAATAAAATCAAATATAACAAAGAATATAAATATTTATGTTTAATTATTTTTTTATCTATGTTTTCATCTAAAAATATCAAATTGTGACTAAACAATTGAAATCAAATTGAGACTAAAGAAAATGAGAAGACCTTAATATTTTTGGAAATAGTAACCAAAAGAGTAATTAAACAAAATATTTAAAATATATTTTTTATTTTCTTTCTCATTGCCTTTTTAATTTTTCACTCTCGTATTTTTTTTTTGAAGAAAAAATGAAGTTATATATATATATATATATTATTTTTTCTCTTATTTCTTATTTGTTTCTTTTATTTCTCGAATAACAAGATGTAACTCTCTCGTCTTACTTGATAATGAAATATTAGTTTAATAGTTATTACAATTATTATTTTTTCTCATTAGTATCTTGTATATTCATTTATTATTATTATAGAAGTAAAGAATAATGTATTATGTGTTTTTTCATAACCGATTTTTAATTGTGACTTGACTACCATATATTTCTCTTTTAATAATTATGTCTCTCAATTTTTTATTAGATTATAACAAATTATTTTTTAATAT
>Ga0099822_1004220_pt1 | contig 18635 bp, 13 predicted proteins | sample CowpeawhiteBW_FD_76839 | JGI IMG/M metagenome (GOLD analysis project Ga0099822, IMG submission 76839) | Root nodule microbial communities of legume samples collected from California USA - Cow pea white BW | ecosystem: Host-associated > Plants > Roots > Nodule | place: USA: California | collected...
GAACAATCGATCTAAGACCACTGCTTTTAAAATAAGTGGCAAATTCTATTTTCAAATACTGCAACAAAAAGGATAAAATATCTCTAAAAAATATATATATATATAGATATTTTTATATTTTTATTTATATATATATATATATATATATATATATATATATATATATATATATATATTGTAAATTGGCCTTAACTCTAGTCAGACCCAACAAACAATAAATTTTGCTAAGATAGATTCTAACTCATAACTATGATATCATGTTAAGAAATACACTTAAGTCTATCTCAATCTCATAAAATCAATTTGTATAAGACGAGTTTTATATTTATTTATATATTATAAATTAACTTTATCTCTGATATAAATTAACCTTATCTCTAATATAAATTAATCTTATCTATGATAGAAATAGGCGCAACATGAAGTAACTTTTACTTTTTTATCTTTGGTGGTGGAAAGAGACGGCAGAAGTTCATTTTAACCCTGCACCAAACCCTTATTTGAATGGTTAGAAATTTCTTACCAACAACTGATATAACTAAAATAAAATAGCATATATAACTCGAGCAATTGATGAAGTAATTTGAATAGGTCGAAAATTCAAACTTTACGATGCATGTCGTTTTGTTTACTGTGACATATTTTGATCTTCCACTGGAACTTGTTTGTTTCTCCTATTGCTTTACACATATACTTGCACCTACTGTGTTAACAAAGGAGAAAAAGAGAGTAAAGCATTAACTACTTTTGTTTCTTTATTAGCGAAAGTAGCTCTTTGAAAAAAAGATGTGTGCACTCTCCTAAGAATCATGTGAGTATAAGAAACAGAACCAAGCCAGGTGTGAGGACATTGCACCAATTAATCATTTTTCTTGGAAAGTAATTCTCTATGCTGTTTTGGCCACAATATATTGAAGATATAATGAAACTATAACATATATTCATAAGGGTAAAACTTATGGTATGAAACTGGTTTTTGTAGAGTTGAGATAGATAAAAAAGAAAGAGAAATGTGATAAGAGATGGTTGATTACTAGAGTCCAATTATTTGGTCATGATATACAGAATCAGAAAAGGAAGAGGCATGGTTGTAAAATGCTTTTTCTTTAGTCCTTAGGTTAGGTTACGAGGTTCCTAATTTTTCAGTGTGCATTCTACAAATGATGATCACACTTCTAAAGACAGAGAAGGCCTTTTTCTTTTCTACTTTTGTCTTCTTTTTATGTGTTATGTGGTTACTATAACAGATCAAGTTAGCAGATCAACTTGCTTTTCAGACAAATGTTTATAGACAGCATGCAGAGATTCTTTACTGAAAAATTGAGAATTAAACAAAAACTACTTCTGAGTAGATTTTGTTCCCTATCCTTTTACCATTGTTTGCTTGGATGTAAAGCTAAAAAGTCATATACAACTCCAACAATACCTTCACTCATCTATTCATTTCTTGGCCGTCCAAACTTTGGAATAGAATTATTATTTTTTTGGTTGGCCAACATGGGCATTTTCCTTTGGCATTGTGAGGTTTTTTGAGAAAAACACGTGGAAGATTCAATACCAATGAATCATGAACAAGTCTATATAAAAAATACTTAAACATTACACTTTTAACTTGAAATCTTAAAGACTATAAGTTTATAGATATTCTATTTATATATTGTATAACTTACTAATTTTTAACCGTTATGAAACTTTCATATCACTCGAATAAAGTTTAGTCGATGAATAATTACACTTCATGCTTGTTGGAGATCTCACACTAACTAGAGATAAGATGAGTTTACCACATATATGTAGACACAAACCTCACTTTACAAACTGGTTTTGTAAGATTGAATTAACTTAAATATCACTTTTATTTCTGCATAAACTCATTATTACATCAAATTAAAATATCATTTTGAAAGTTATATTGATCTTTGAAACCAAGATAATTGCTTAAAGTTGTTATCCTTTAATTCCAAAGAACATAAATATGTAAGATTTGTAAGTTTGAACAGGGATGAGGATGATTCTTGTGTTGTGGGTATGAAGAGTGTGTGATGAAGGAAACTATATATATTATTTTTTGGCTTATTGAATGTCATGTCAAATAGAAGACAAAGAGAACAAAAGTGTTTGCTTTGGTAGAAGGAATAAAAGGATAGCTATTTATATTCGCAGGCTATGAATAGGATTTGAAAAAAAAGAAGATAAAAGTGAGTCAAGTTGCGATTTAAGTGATCTCTCAAGAACCATTAGCAGATAACTGGATCATCTCCAACTATTTTAAGGAAAGAATACTCCTAATAATTTTTCATAAGAAAGTTTAGGTTTCCTCAAATATAAAAAATAAATAAACAAGAAGAGAATAAAAAATGGTTTATTTTTATGTGAAAAAGTGGCCTAAGCACCCAAAATGCCTAAACATTTTGTAAAAGATGAACATTGCATGTTCATAATTTATGTCTTATAATTAACTAAATAGATTGGAATAATTTGGTCACAACAAACTTTTACTTTAAACATGTTAGATAAGCATTTTCAATGGTATAAACTATTGATACAGGATATTTATTGATTTTAAACTATTAAATTTAATACGAAAGTTTGGAAAGCCTCTTTAATCACATTTAGCGAATTCTTTCTTTTCTTTCACAATATTTTAATGACATTATATTGATACTTTTTCTTTCAAGAACTAAAAATATCCAAACACGAAAAAGTTACCTGTTTTCCAAAGGAGAAGTACAAGTAAAAATATATCATTCCTCTGTGGTTTTAAACTGATGTAACCACACCTTAAAAAACCTTTAACCAAAATCAGTTTTTTCAACTCTCTTCTAAACCGACAATTGGATCAGTGTCACAGTAGTTAAACTGACCTGTTGAACAAATATTGAAAACATGGGAAGGAATAGTTACAAAGAAAACATAATAGGTACTAAAGTTGACAGTTACTAACTATCCTGAAAACTTTGAAACTGTCTTTCTGTCTGTCCTTTTACCTTCTGAATTCAAACCACAGAGACAACAAACATAGATTTTTTTTCATACACACACACTCTTCTAACTCAACTCCATGCGTGCAAATACAGCACTTCTTTTTCTTTTCTTTTCTTGTTCTTGTTCTCTCTCTCAAAATCCTGTTTTGATTCTCTCTGCAATCCACCCCTTCTTAATATTCTCCTCATCAGCAGATTCCCTCCTCGCCCACCCCACAACCCATCTTTCTGCCTTTCTCTTCATTGCTTTCGAAGCCAAGAATCTCTTTGATTCCTCTCTTCATCTTTCTCTTTTTCAACCACTATTAACTCTTCTCTCATGCCCCTTCTTCTCCATCTCTCTGTCATTTTCATTCCTCTTCCTCATCTTCTCTCTCACAACATTGCTTTTTTCCTCCTTATGGCTCCCTCTTCAGATGTCAACCATCTTTCTCATCCATGCATATACGGTATCATCACTCTTTTCTCTCTCTCTCTCTCTCTCTCTCTCTCTCTCTCTCTCTTTCTCTTTCACCACTATTCATCAAAATTTCACCTTCATCACCACCATCTATTCAAACCGCTTGCTTTACAGATATTTACATGAAACAAACAAACAAAAAAAAAACGATTTTGCAGAAGCGTGAACCGCCCCATGAAGCTGTTGTTTGAACTTTAAATTTCTTCTGTTGATTTTACTAAATGGGTATTCTCAAAGTTTCGGAATTTACTTTTCACGTGGTTCCAATAAGTTACTTTTTTTTCTGAGTTAGAACGTGAATTTGCACTTCTACTTGTTCTCATACTAAACTTGATATACATGGTGAAATTTTTGGTGGGATGCAGGGGATTATATTTCTCCTCGCTCAGAGAGAAAGTCTGGTTTCATGAAATGGCTGAGTAAACTTTTCAGAGGTGGGTCCAATAGAGGAAGGGGTGGTCGTCATCTGCATGAGCCAGCAGAAGAAAGCATAGTTTGGGGAGCTCCATCAAGAGCGTTGGTAAAATGAAACACTGCCTTTTACTTTTCTTCGATTATGTCTAATGTTATTGGCTTTGTCATATATATTATTATAAGGTGACGTAATAACAAAGGTTTTCGAAGGATGGAAGAGATTGTAGGTTTAATTTTCTGGTCCACATTTCTATGTTATAAAGTTAGTTCGTTGAGTTTGAAAAGAAGGGTGAAAGAGATTTTGTATTCAACTTCCATAGTAATTATGTTGAAAATTATGAATAAGATATTTGTATTGGGTGTCAGCATAAAATCTTTACAGTAACAAACAAGCATAAAATCTTTAGATGAACAGTGCATGGAAGTTAACTCTACTATAATTATTATTATTATTGCTTTGCCTAAATTAAAAATGCAGTTAGCCAAAAGCTTTGTCAAAAGCATAGCTTTTTTTTCTTGTTTGGTTTATTAGACTGCATCTTGATCTCAGCATCGAGTGCAGCGAAACTTGTACTTGAACTACATCGAATCTCAGAGCACTTTTTTGGAATTTTGCAATGTACGTTTTTCTTTTACCAAAAATTTTGTCTCACAATGTTAAGTTGGTGACTTAATTTTAGATGCTGCATTGTTACATGGTGGCTACTGAAGTATATAAATTATCATGTAGTTCTGTGAATCTGATTTCTTATTGCAACGAGGGTGCACGTTTAAGAACAGAACCTTTTCACTAACTTCATTGCATCTTGATTAATTGCATTTATAGTTTTATCTGTCACAAATATAACTAGGATCTGCTTACTGTATCATTATTTTGGATTTACTTACTGTCACAAATATAATTGAAGATAAGATGTTTGAATAATACCTTTGATGTAATAATGATCAGGATGATCGTGCTAGAGCTCAGAAGGAGAAAGAAGATCTAGGGCATGCAATGGCACTTTCTTCAGCCGAAGATTTAAAGAGACCAAATGGTTGGTATTTGATTTTCAAAAAGGTGTTTGTTATAGAAATGTTTGGTATTAATCTTGTTGTGTTTCCATTAGCCCATCAAGGATATAGTTGGGGAGAAGACACTGGAGACGATTACTCAAAGGCACCTTTGGATACCCTTAGTTCATCTACACACCCTCCATTTGCCCCTACACCATTTTATCCCCACGAATATAGGTAAAATCTCTCCCAATATATGAATGTCAAACATCAAGTGTTTCTAATTAGTTCATAAAATCAACTCAAATGTTAACATAAAACATGTTTGACATAATAAAAAGTTTAACATATTTGTATTAAAAGAATTATGTCTATTCATTTTTAAAGTTTGAAAACCAAAATATATTATAGTTTCGGACAATTTCAATTTTTCATCAAAGTTTGAACTAAAAACATATTTAACTTTATTGATCGCATATTTCCATGTTTACCAAGTAACCACAATTCTATGAAGAGATATGAATAACATCATTTCTTACTTGTTTCTGTGGATCAAGTTGCAGAAGGAATCAAAATCTGTTCCTTCTAAACAATTTTGAAAAGAGAAAAAGAAACTTGCAGCATATGCAGACATGTAGTGTTGGTACCATTTTTACAACTGATAATGTGTAGTTTGTCATTGAACAGAAGAACATGTGGTGGCTGCAACCAAGAGATAATGTATGGAAATTGTTTGGGGTGCATGGATACATATTTTCATCCAAATTGCTTTCGCTGTCATTCATGTCGGTACCCCATTACTGAGCGTGAGGTAGTTTTATTATCCTCTTTTGATATTCTTAGGAGATGATGATGATGATAATGATAATGATGATGAGATCACCACTTTTCTTCTTGATTCATCTCTTACATGTTTTCTTTTCTGTGTTGATCGTAGTTTTCCTTGTCAGGGAAGCATCCATATCATAAATCCTGCTTTAAAGAATTGACTCATCCAAAATGTGAAGTTTGCTTCCAATTTGTAAGATTGGTTTGCCTTTGCTTGTTCAAACTTTCATGCTTCACAATTTTTTTTTCTCTGTTTAAAAGCTTATCATAATTTCAGTAGTAAAAAGATTACCTCTGGTTCTTCTTTTTAACCTATCACGTTGCAGTTAATAAAGAGCTATATTAACAGAAGAGATTTTTCTTTTTTAAATTCCAGATTCCCATAAATGCAGCTGGGTTGATTGAGTACAGATGCCACCCCTTTTGGTCCCAAAAGTATTGTCCATCTCATGAATATGATAACACAGCTCGTTGCTGTAGCTGTGAAAGATTGGAGGTACTAATTGAAGTACTCATCTTATTTAATGATTCGGATATTGAGAACAATATTTTTCTGAAGTTATATTTTGCTACTGTTATGTTTGAAGCCTCTGAACATAAAATACTATAGACTAGAAGATGGACGAAGTTTGTGTTTAGAGTGCATGGAATCTGCTATAATGGACACTGGTGATTGCCAGCCTCTTTACCATTCTATCAGAGATTACTATGAAGGAATGCAGATGAGAATAGATCAACAAATTCCCATGCTTCTAGTTGAGAGAGAAGCACTCAATGAAGCTATTGTAGGGGAGAAAAATGTAAGGAACATCCCTTCTTTGTTTTAGTCAAATAATAACTAGTCCACCTTTTCTCACTCTGTGGTTTCTGACAGGGTTTTCTACACTTACCGGAAACAAGGGGTTTGTGCCTCTCAGAGGAGCAGACTGTCACCAGTGTAAGATATGATATTAAAGGGGTTAAATATATTTTTAGTCCCTGAACTTTAACCTAAAATTATGGTCTTTGATACATTTTAGTTTTAAACATTAAAAATGAATATAATTATTTTAACCTAATTATGTTAAATTTTCTTAATGTCATATGATATTGAGGCATAAAAAAATTTAATATAATTGGATTAAAAAATTATACCCACTTATTCTTGAAATTTGGAGACAAAAATGTATCAAAGTTTCAGACAGTAACAAATTTTAATTTTATGTCAAAGTTTAAGGACTAAAAACATATTCAATAATATTAAAAGTATTTACTTCTTGTTTTGGTAGAATGTGGAATCCATAGTGGATGAGATTACCATTGTTTGTAAGATAAATTCAATACCTTATGGCTATATGTTGTTTCAGATACATAGAAGGCCAAGAATTGGAGGCCATCGACTGATAGGGATGAGAACTCAACCTCAAAAACTGATTAGAAAATGTGAAGTTACAGCAATTCTTGTTCTTTATGGTCTTCCTAGGTAAACTAGTGGACAATGGAAACTTTGCTTTTGAATATAATTGTGAGTTCAGATATTTTTCCAATACTCATAAGACAAAGTACCAATGACAGACTATAATGTTACTTCTCAATGATGATGTTCAAACTTCATTATAGGAGTTCTCATACCTTAATGGCATGCAGGTTACTCACTGGTGCCATACTTGCCCATGAGTTGATGCATGGCTGGCTACGCCTTAAAGGTATTATATTTTTTTAATGTTTATGATATTAAACATTCATTTTAATGTTTAAGGTTATTCATTCATCTTTAACAACTATGTAGGTTACCGAAACCTTAACCCTGAAGTTGAGGAAGGTATTTGTCAGGTTCTTTCTTATATGTGGCTTGAGTCAGAAGTAATGCCTAGCTTTCAAAGCATGCCATCAACATCCACAGCTTCTGCTTCTTCTTCTTCCTCTTCAAAGAAGGGTGCAAAGTCTCATGTTGAAAATAAATTGGGTGAGTTTTTCAAGAATCAGATTGCCAATGATTCTTCCCCTGCTTATGGTGGTGGTTTTAGAGCTGCTAATGAAGCTGTTAATAAATATGGTTTGCGTAGAACACTTGACCATATTCATTTGACTGGATTTTTTCCAGTGTAACACAAGAACGCAAGTTCTCAGTGTATGGATATAAGTGTTTGTTTTTCATTTCATTTGGTTCCATTCCACAAGTGGAGGACCAGGACCCATTCGATTGGACAACTTCTGCTATTTGGATCCTATGAGGATGTCCGAGTCTAATTTGACCAAAAAAAAAAAAACACATTACATTACAAGTTCGTATTCAGCATCTGTTTATTTTCCTTGGCCAAAAAATAAGGAACTGTTACTTTTTATGCATTTAGCAGTTATTTAGTAAATAAAATTGGCAAAGCTGAGCAATGTTTGTTTTTCAAATATTCAAAGAAAAACATCCCTAACTCCATGTTAGAATTCTAGCTTAATAGCAAATGAACTTATTCAATCATCCAATAGAAGTGACTTCGCATGTCGACATAGAAAAACAATATTTGCAGAAAATTATAACTTAAAAAACATGAGAATGACCCTACGATAACTTAAAAGACATTGTATATATGATTCTCTTAGCGCTTGAGGTAAAACAATGGCCCCAGTTCATCTCCTTAATCGATAAATATAAGGGAAAATTACATTTAAGGGAAAAAAAATAAGAATTAAGAATTGACTTGTTCGATAAAAAAACGCTCCTTTAATCATATGGTTTTTTCTAAATAAACGACCGTTTCTCAATGAACAAAATCAATCAATTCTATACAAAGTTAATGAGAGCAACCTCTACCTCTCTCTTAATTTCTCCCATAAATTGAAAAGTGACTTTTAAACTAAAGCAATATCAACATACTCAATATTTAAGTAAGCATTCAATTTTCGTATACAACGAGTCCCATATTAGAAGCATAAAATTCTATTGTGAGAAAAATAAACAAAGGCATGGGCTCTCCAACTGCAAATGACTGGCTTTTGAAGCATGATTCTCCTGTTCTTATCAAACTTGAATTCTGAAAGTGTTATTTTTAACACGAGTTTTAAGATAAAAATAAATAAAAAATCGGGTCATTAGCAACCAGGTGCAGTCTTGCAGATTTATAGATATTGCTCTTTTCACTTCCCATTTTTCTTTACGGCTAAAGACAAAGCAGACCACGGGAGAATCCATGACGATAACATCTTAATATTAAATGTTATGCAAGTTTCTGTACATGCAAAAATGCAATCCCCAAGGGAGCATTACAAAATTTCCCATGTTGAGGACTCGTGAAATAAAATGAACTACAATTGTTAAATCGTAAATGTAACTCTAACCCTTTTGCATGGGTAAAAAACTTTATCAATTTACTTCTTGCATACCAGACCCCAGTGTTGATGGGTGTGTGGTTATCCGGTAGCAATATCTGATAAAAGCATCTTCAAAGTTTCGTAAGTCATAAAACAAATACCGACACCTGGCACCACCTTGTAGTATTCAGGTAAAATTCCTCTGTAAAGACCACGCACGCCTTCTGTCTGGATTATATGCCTAAAAACACCATAGAGGCCTGTTGTATACACACGGGCTCGCCCACCAGCCCCCTCAAGTTGCTTCCTCCGCCTCACAAGATCCAAGGGAAACGTTGCTGCATATAGAATAACAGATGAATTGAACTATACCCATTCTAGTCAACAGCAACTCGATTTTACATCAGATCGTTAATGTTTGGGACAAGACAGGGCATTATCAAAAGTGGTATGATGATTAATCCACTCAAGTGCAAACTAATTCCAAAGCAAGAAATGAAATCAAAATAAACTACATTTGAAGTTAATAACCAGTGAACTGTAAGACAAAATGGGAGTTTCTTATTGTAGTGATCCTGTGTCTCTGAAAAAGTTGCAAAACCTGCACTTCAACTTTATAGGCTATTCTAAAGAGTAAATATGATGAACATAGAATTTGTTATCATTTGACATCAAGAAACTATGGATGTACAAGTCCATCATAACACGGTGGTGGCTGCAGTATTTAACAAATCCAAACACACAAGTAGTAAGAGTCTAAGTAAAATACAGCCTTACCTGAACATATAATGGCTGGCAGCAGAAGGGCAGACAACCTTTATTGACACAGTTGATAAAAGGACACTACTAAAGTTTGGCATGCATGAATATTTTGGATGTGCATGTGGTTAGTCTCTATCTGAATAATATTTGACACAATTATCCATCTCCCAATCAGTAATATTTGGTTTCTGTCCCATGTTTAACAGTAGTTCTTTGTCGACAATTCCATTTATCGAAAATACTTTATCATAAACCATTAATTTTATTAATTTGGTACCATAATTTCCACCATTCAGAATTTTAGAATATGCTGAAAGCAATATTATTAAAGCTGTAAAAACAGATTCTTCAGAAACACATCAACAAGGTCTGAAGAGGATTCCGGTACCCAGCCAAACATCAGGTGAAGGTAGCCTTAAGTGAGAAGCATACCTCAAAGAGGACACCTCTCACATTTGGTAATCGAGGAAATCATATAGGTTCATCCAGGCAATGCCACCCCATGATGAAATCCACTGCATAGCTTGGGGAGACATGTCATAGAACAAACCTTGGGAAGATGATTACTTGAGCAAGATCTTTAGACAATAATGAAGTTACAGAAAGACAAGAAAAGGGTCTTTTTAACGTCTTCCTTACTATATTGTCATATGCCACAGATAAAATAACAACTCCAACCTGGTCTCTGGTTCTAGGGGTCAATCTGGTTAGATACTTGGTGCAGTTCCTGCACCAAACTCTCTTTCTCTGCATCAAAAGCATAATAAACCACTACAGACATTAACTTCTTTGATGTTCTTGGGTGGAGCAAATTCAATAGTTTGAGTAAAGGATTCTTAACTGTAATTGAACATCTATTGAACATTTGATACAACAAAACTAAGTTGAGTGCCCTAATGCCACAAAGAGAGTAGGAAAAAGGTAATATACCAAAAGAATGTGCATAACCCCATTTGGAAGGAACATCAAAAACCAAATATCAATACTACTTGTCTGACAAAAGGAACACCAAAAGTTCACGTTATAAGAAAACCTAATCAGAAGGAATGCCAAGTATGTAATTTAGAATTCCGCCTTTTAACTGCTCACCTGTTGATGATGCAATGCCTGAAAGACTGCCGCATGCCAGACTAACGGCAACAGGAGAATCATTGGATCTGATATGTATAAATAAAGAAATATTAATATAAGAAAAAAGGTGATTATACATGAAATAAAGGGAACATGGGTAACATCAAACTGCTGAATTAATTTGTAGATTGATTACCTATTTGACTGCCAATAAGATCTCAGGGATTCATATACAGAGAAGCTGATAGCTATACTTGGCCCTACAGTCTGCATTAGCACCAGAAACATGTAGCTAGTTAGTCGAAAAATAATATAGTCTTCGAGTGATGTTAAATTGACCATAACACCATACCAAGAGTGTAGTTCCAAGTCCCTTATAAAGTCCAAGTATCCCCTCTTCCTTGCTAATTGTGTGTAAAGCATGCCAGATACCTCTGTAATAGGTAAAATTTGTCTGCAAATATTTAACAATGCTAATTGTTCAGAATTAAACGTACATATAAATGCAAGTATCTTTAACCACCCACTCTAGCGGAAAATCTATTTCAAAATAAGGCAATTAGACATGTGATATTACCTGCGCAGCCAGCCGCGTCCTTACAAGATCCAAGGGATAAGTAGATGTAGCAGCAGTAATTCCTGCCATGCCACCGCCGACAAAATGCACACAAAGGTCTGCACTAACATTATCTCTATGACTTTGCAATCCCGGAACCTTCTTTAGCAACTGATCATACAACGTAACGGTAAACACAAATCAATCCAAGGACAACCAAGTACTCATCATAAACACAAATGTGTTACTTCTCAACAACATCATCAAATGAAAGTAAATACCCCCATCGCAACACCTATCACCTTACCTTCTTGTAGTGCTCGTAAGAATAAAAGTTAACCGAAGAATAAGGTAACCGGTGAGCAATGGTCACCAGATTCCCTTTCCAGAAAGCCCGAAATCCCTCTTCATGGATAATCCGTGAAGCCTCATTCCATATACTGGCCTTTCTCAAAGTCGCAACGTTGGAATGCATTCCCTGAACCTGAAAGCATTTTTACAAATAATTCTACAAAGTAAGATTTAACAGAATAATCATAACCTCAACCTTAACACCCCCTTGCTTTAAATTACAACGTCAATATTCTAATAACTTACTTAAAAACCAAAAACGCAGATTTTATTTCTTTTTTTGAAAAGTAGATATGGAATTGAAAAATTGGAACCTGAAAGAGGATGGTGAGTCTAGCAAGCGGCGCCGTACAGGTCTTACTTAACGCGCCAGCGACTCCTCCGGCGAGAAGTTGCGAAATAGTTCCAATCTGCTTTGGCGGCGGCTGCACCAATTTCCGTACACCACCGTCCACCGCCACGCCAACCCTAGCTTCCATTTGCATCTCCTGGTTCCGGTTTTCACTTTTCTATTCTCCTTCACCACTTTCTCTAACCAAAATTAAACCTCAACCTATCTTCACTGTCACAAGAATATGAAGGGCTTGCAATTGTAACTATGCATCGAGCATTTCTTCTCTTCGCTTTCTTCACTCTGCGCAAAATCAAACGACCACGCGTTCTTCTTCTTCTTCTTCCCCGCCCTTCTCAGGTCGGCGACGTCGTTTTTGCGATCCGGATTAACCAAAACGGTGACGTATCAGCAGGGAGCGTTCACGGGAAAAGATAAAGCAGTGTGGATTTTAGTCGGTGCGGTGAGCTGCAAGGTGATTCTGTGTTTCGCGTTGATGATTTGAAAGGAAGTGATGTCTGGTGTTTTTTGAGTTAAAAGGGGTTTAGTGTGAAAGCAGATACAGGTGATCAATTCCGCTGCGAATATGAGTGGAGAATAGGCCGTTGCCTGAAATTTAAGTTGAGAAGGCACGTTAGACAGCTGTAAGATATCAAGGTTAGGGCTACGTCGGTTAAACCAAGCATCCTATCAAATACTGACACGTGTCATGTAAAAAAAAAATCTTTTTTTTCCCTAAAATTTCACCTGTAATTAAATGAAAAGAAAAACCACTTTCATGACTCAATTTCTTAGGTTATGAAAATGACAATGAAAATAAATTGATGTGCTGTTTAAATTGTATGAACATTTATTTGTATGTAATATTTTCCAATTAGACACATGAAAGTTGAAAAACACACATGGTTGATTTGCGTGGACAAAATATTTGACTTAGTAAACATAACAAAACAATAATACTATTGTTTTATTAGGTAGAAAATTTTGATTCTTCGGAGGAGAAAACTTGAAGTGGTGTTAGTTATGAAACAATGCATGTAGGTGATGATAATTTCTTCACATATAAATGTTAGTGTAAGAGATTTAACAATATATAATGATGAAAAATGCTTCTAGCGTGGACTAATAGTACATTTAATAGGAAAAATGGACTATTTGATTTGTGACTTTTGAATTTTTTTAATATTCAATGGTTTTTCGTTGGCTTTGTAGTTGCACCGATTTATACTGTTTGGTCCAAGTTGCAATATTTCCTATGTTACACGGAGAAGAATTTTCGATTAATTTCTAATCAGAGGAAACTGGTTAGGAAATATAAGAGAAATATTTGTTAACCGAGTAGTTGATGATGTGAAACTTCAAAAGTTTAAAGCCATACAAAAACGATATTTATTCTAAACTTAAGATTTTAGAACTCCTATAAATTCTTAATTCAATTTGTAATTATTTTGTAGATCTTTACCTCACTCGTATTTTTATCTATATATAAAGAAGATTATTTTTTATATATATTTAATAATTTCAATTTTATTCTTCGTAATATTGTTAGGTGATTATTATTAATAGTTGTTGAATTGATTTTTAAAAAAAATACAAACTGTTGTGAGTTTTATTTTCTTTTCTTTATTAACACCTGTTTTACACCTATGTTTCTTTATTAATAACCTCTGTTATTGCCTCGTGCGTTTGTTTCAGAGCAATTCAGGTCACATATTTTAAAATATAAATATTTAATTTTATTATTTAAAAAAATTTGTAATTTAGTCTACCTACATTCTTACATTTTAATTAATTAAATAATCTATAGTGTTTTAAATGAATATGCTATGAATTCATTTAAGTAAAAATAAACAACTAAAACCTTATACACAACTAAAAATTTGAACATTATTTTTTTTGTTATAAAAGAATTTTTTACTGTATAAAATATTTTGTAATAATGATTTCGTAAAATAAAACTATCATTTGTGTCAACAATATCCAAGGTTTCGTGTGGATATAAATTTATTAAAAATTAACTAAAAGTTTTATAAATCTACAGTAAAATTTCTTATTTTTGTGACAGATTTTATTATTTAATTTGAACTTATTTTTTTAAAGTACCTGCATTATAGATTATAGATTATACATAAAATACATTTAAGATATGGTGTGAGGTTTTCAATTTGAAAAATGGAATGTGTGATTTTTGTATGGGTCACCAAACAGAACCATTATAAAAGGGTCCTCAAACACTGTTACGTAAACAGTTGACAAAAGCAGCTGCATGGCTTATACACCACATTTCAATGCATTATTGGTATGTTACACCATCTGTTGATGATTCATCAAGTTTGGTGATGATAGAATTTGATTATAATAACTATTATGCATTACATCCACGTGCTATAGTTCCCATACTCCCATGTCTAGAGATAATTGGTTGAAGGAAAAGTACAATACCCAAGAGTCTGAGTCTTTGATCTCGAGGTTCTTATTTGGGGTGTTTTCTGGTTATTGGTTGGAACAGATTTTCACATGGTCCAATTGCAGGTTGTCTCACTTTATGGTCCACTTCCAATGATTGAGATTGAGCATGCTGTCCTCAAGCATGGCACAGATACTTCCATCCAATATTTTTCTTTTTTTTTTTCACCCCAAAACAGTGTTGAAAAGAGGCTCTTATCAAAAATGAAAATGAAAAAGAAACAGTTTGGACTGAAATTTAAGTACTTGCATATCAGACAGCAATTTCATTGCTTGTAAATTGAATATGGCAGTAGTGATTGGTGAAGTTATATATTTACCAAACAGTGAAATTCCTAACCAAATTCTAGTAATATTTGGCTTATCTGTAATCAATGAACAATAGTTGCCTATTCTGATTCTACAACATATATGTCCATTAATTGCAGTATTTTGGTTGAAACTTTTTATTTGTATTTTATTAGCTTTAAAAAATTGAACCTCTTTAATATGGAAAATACTATTGTCTATATATAATATCCCCATCAACCAATGGTTAATAATACTTCTAGTTTGAGTTTTTAAGCTAAAAAGTTGGTGTGTAACTTTTTAGTTAACATGTGATTTCCAACGTTTATGACAGAATAGTGAAGTTTCATTTTGAACTAGACATGGTAAGTGGAGGGTTTAGGTGTGATTTTAGTATTATATTTGTGGTGAGAACTAAAAAATATACATGGCTTATACAGTTGTACATATACAATTCATCAATCAAAATGAACAATACTAAGCATAGTTTTTTAGATCAATATCAACAAAATTGTGTTAGGAATAACCCTAAGATTTTATTATGAATGAAACATACACCAGAAAGAATAGGAGCAACTTTACAATATCAAAGACTAAACCTAAGATCCTAACTCCTAATGGTATATATGCATTTCAAGAACCAGTAAACGCCAAAGCAAAGAACATGAATTGTTAAAACGTCACATTCATTTTCAATCGAGATTGTTGAAGACTATAGATCATCCTCCTCCCACATCTTACACAGAATCAAAAACAAACCTGACAAAAGGTAGCATTTAACCAGCAACTATTCATTCCTCATGTGTTTTTGAATAACATTTTTTTGAAAACCCTTACTTTTCCCTCTCTTCTTCTACATTACTAGTTAGAGCAACAACTTCTGGCGGCGGTGTTACCTTGCATATTGGAGACGTTTATGGTGGTTCCTTGGGGAAGTCCAGAAGAGGCATTGGCCTGTTGTGCCGCCAGTGCCTTTTTACTCATGATATGATATATATCAAACAAAATGGTTTGGAATGCCTTCTCCACATTGGATGCCTCCAATGCTGAAGTTTCTAGAAAGGACAAACCTTCCTTCTCGGCCAAACCTTGAGCATCATCAGTAGGGACTGCTCTCAGATGATTCAGGTCAGATTTGTTTCCAGCCATCATGATAACAATGTTGGAGTCTGCATGGTCCCTTAGTTCACGGAGCCACCTCTGCACATTGTCAAATGTTTGTCTCTTGGTTATGTCGTACACCAACAAGGCACCAACAGCCCCTCTATAGTAGGCACTCGTGATTGCTCTGTACCTCTCTTGCCCTGCAGTGTCCCATATTTGTGCCTTTACTGTCTTTCCCTCCACCTGCATAAACATGTGTTTCCAAAGAAGGATTAGTCAACTCTTCATGCAGATGGCAAAGGAAATATATGTATATAGCATTGGAAATTCAATTCCTTCTTTTTCTTCACAGAGGCCAATCATCAAACATGTAAGAGGAATCATATAATATAATATACTTTCAAAGATCGTATCATGGGCAAGAACCATTCTTTCGTTAAAGTTTTTCTGAATCAATCAAAGAATGTCATCATCCAAAAATAAAAACTGTATGTGTAAAAGAAGGAACCTGCAATGTTCTGGTTGCGAATTCAACCCCAATGGTAGACTTGGATTCCAAGCAGAACTCGTTTCGCGTAAACCTGGAAAGGATGTTAGACTTGCCAACCCCGGAGTCCCCGATCAACACGATCTTGAAGAGGTAGTCGTATTCATGATCCACTTTGTACGCCATGCAAAAGAATGGAACGAAAAATCAAACTGGGGAAAATAAATTGTTAGTTAGAGGATTCAAGATTCAAACTTTGGTGAAGAGGAGTGAGGAACAAGGAGAAGGAAGAGGCACATTGCAAGGCCAACAACGTTAGCCCAAACAAAATTAACGGACGACAAACAAACCTTTCAATGCGACTTTACTCAATTCCCGCAAAATCGGAATGTGCATTTCATTAATTAATTATTTTTTAATAATAAATTTTAACTATTCATCTCCAAATTTGCATGTTGAGGGGGCAATACCACCAACGTCACGGAATAAGAATCTTATTAGATAAAAGGTTTATTTTCTGTTATAGAATGTATAATATAATACCCCAAAAATATCTACCTCGGCAATTAACAAATACTATAGTGTGTGTTTTCTGGTACTTATTTGTTTTCTTGGTACTGTGAATAATATTATGGAAGTGTATCTTTTCTACAATTAAGTCTTGTGAAGTTTATAAAGCTTAAAAGTTTTATAAAGATTTATAATTGTAATTTGAATGAGAGAAAACAAGTGATGAAGTGGAAATGTTTCAGCCTATCACAATTAATCCAATACAATATTTTTGGTAAATTGATGTGGTCATAACTTTTTGAGCATAATATATCAGGGTGATCATAGATCGAATTTTTAATGATTCAATTCACATCCATTTTGGATCCAAATAATTGGATTAGATTTTCGATCCAAATCCATTTTTTCAAAAAAAGTAGATTGGATTTTTTTTTAAATTCAGATCCAAATATTTAGATCAAGTTTAAATCCAAATCTAAATATTTGGATCAAGTTCAAAATCCAAAATCCATTTTTCATAAATTTTTTAAAACTTGTGTCCATAGGGCTGACAACATAGAATTTGATAGATTTTTTGTCGGGGCCAACAAGGCCAAATTTCAGCATGGGATGAACTTGGACGACTTTCGAACAAATTTCGATCGGTGACAACATGACCAAATTTGGGCTAAGGTCGACTCTACAAAATTTCAGTTGAGATAGACTTGACTGGATTCCACTGAATTTCGGCCAGGGCCGATTTTGCCTAATACGACCAAATTTTGGCCAGTGTCGACTTGGCCAAATATGACCACATTTGGGTAAGGGCTTGATCAGTCAAATTTCGGTCAGGGTTGACTCCACTAAATTCGTCGGTCGGGACCGACTTGACTGAATATGGCCAATTTTCGATCACAGCCGAATAAGTTGATTATAGTCAAATTTCGTTCGGGACTTACTCGACCGAATACAGCTAAATATGGCCAAGTGCCGACTTGACCGAATTTTGGTCATGACCAACTCGACTGAATTTGGCCAAATTTAGGTTAGGACCGACTCGCCTAAATATGACCAAATTTCGGTAGGGATCGACTCTGCCGAATACGACCAAATTTAGGCCATGACCAACTTAGTCAAATTTTGGTTGAGGCCAACACGACCGAATTTTGACCGGAGCCGACTCGACTGAATTCGGCCGAATTTCGGTCGTGGCCAACTCAGTTGAATACAACCAAATTTCGATCGTGACCGACTCATTTGAATACGGCCAAATTTCACCCTAGGCCGTCTCAGCCAAATACGACCAAATTTTGGTCAAGGTCGGCTCAGCCAAATCTCAATCAAGGCCAACTCGATTGAATTCGACTGAATTTTCACTAGAGCCAACTAGGCTAAATACAGTCAAATTTTGTCTAGGTCGACTCAGCCCAATGTAGTCAAATTTGGGTCGGGGTGACTCAACTGAATACTTCCAAATTTTGTCCAGGACCAGTTGGGCCAAATTTTGATCGGGACCGACTTGACAGAATTTAGCCTAATTCAGTCAAATTTTGTATAAGGTCACGCCAACTCAATCAAATACGATTAAAATTGGAGTAGTCCGTCTCAACTTATAGCCTAACCTAACCAAAAATATAAATTGAAAATTTGGATTGGATATTTTGGATTATCCATTTTGAAAATCTAGATTTAGAGTATGGATATACAATCCATAAAATATATAAAATGTAGATCAGATTGATATCCAAATCCAATAAAATGGA
>Ga0099822_1004225_pt1 | contig 18626 bp, 9 predicted proteins | sample CowpeawhiteBW_FD_76839 | JGI IMG/M metagenome (GOLD analysis project Ga0099822, IMG submission 76839) | Root nodule microbial communities of legume samples collected from California USA - Cow pea white BW | ecosystem: Host-associated > Plants > Roots > Nodule | place: USA: California | collected...
GAAGTAGAAAAGAAGAAATGAGACGAAGCAGAGGAAGAAGGAGGAAGAAGGAGAAAGGAAAGCATAAATGTGATTTGAAATTTGAACCTGCATAGAAGCTTTGAAAGAGATCCATCACACGATATAGTGTTTCTACATTTAAAAGTTGGTGAAATTACCAAATACCCAAACACAAATTCACTACGGAGGAGAAAAGAGGGACAAAACATTAATAATGTTTTCAGCTGGTTAAACCATTCCAACAGGGTACCAAAATGACGAAAAAACCTATTTATTGGACACATGTCAGATAATTAGATAGGGGTGTTACGGTAATATCCCTAGTAGTTTGTTTTCTTAGTTTTTAAGTAGATATGGCTGAACCTTCACCTCGTTAGAGGGAGCTCAATGAACTGGATGCACCTGAGTTCACTTATGATAGTTTGTGCATCTAGTATCCGAAAGAGGAAATGCCATATGTTCTTAAAACTGGATGGATACATTTGTTGCCAAAGTTTCATGGACTTGCAAGTGAGGACTCACAAAAGCATTTGAAGCAATTCCATATTTTGTGTTCCACCATGAAGCCTATTGATGTCCAAAAAGATCATGTCTACTTCAAGGCTTTTCCTCATTGTTTGGAGGATAAGGCAAAATACTAGTTCTACTATCTTGCACCCAGCTCCATCACAAGCTGGATGACCCGAAGAGATTGTTCTTTGCCAAATTCTTCCATGCTTCTAGGACCACAACCATAAGGAAGGATATCTCTGGTTGACAATGTCTTGGTTTATGTTGGTGAATTAATTTTTCTTACTGATTTTTATATTCTTAACATGGAAGAGGGATTTTCACATGGTTTATCACCAATCATTTTATACATACCATTTTTAAAGACCGCACAAACCAAGATTGATGTCCATGTATGGACTCTGTCTGTGGAGTTTGATGATATTGTTATGCGTTTCAATATTCTGACTGCCATGAAACATCCATCAAAGGGCCATTTTGTCTTCCATGTTAATATCATTGATGATGTTGTTGATATACATGTTTCTAATTTCCACCCTTTGTATGCAATGGAATATTCATTTGTGTCTAAATTGTTTGAATTTGCATATATATATTATGATAATGTTGATGTTGAAATTGATGTTTATGCTAAGTTTGATGTTGATGAGGCTGAGTTTCATAAACTATGGGATCTGGCATAAAAATAATATAATTTTTTGGACATGCGTTCAATTTGATGTAAAAATCGAGTTTTATGTTGAACCTTGAAAGAATCTAATGTAAATCTATTTACATAGGCAAATTGGTTTTTATTCCTAACACTTCCGTGGGGAAATTCTCCTTAGTTTCATTTTCTTTTTCAGTGGTAGTATTTATGTGTGTTTGTGGAGGTTTTAGAAGTTGTTTTTGTGGTGGTGTGTGTTTTTCAGCGATTGCATTGGAGCATTTTTGGGTTCAAGTGAGTTATTGAGGTAAGTGCTTTATATCTCTATTATACTACTAAATTCAAATGATTGCTTTTGGAGAGTTAGGTTGGAGGTTTCTGAACACAAAACAACACCTTTTCCACTTCTCTTCACTGTGAAGCAGAGTCATTAATGTGGTTAGTGATAAAAATGGTGGAGCCGATAATTTTGAACTTAACGGAGAGTATGAGAGGAAACTCGTGATTTGATTTGTGCTTAGAGTTGAGCAAAAGGGTAAACACCAAAGGGAATAAAGGAAAAATGGAAATGAAGAAAGAAAACAACCGAAACCCAATTGAATTTATGGTTGACCTCACCAAATCTAAGGTAAATTTATGTTAAATATTATGATCAACGTAAACTTACATAGTATTTACGTCAAACTCTTACCTAATATAATTAATCCTAAATATTTGACATAAAAAAATCTTTTGTACTACAACACTATATTGCCCTATTTGTGGGCTTTTGTGGTTAAAGTTGTCAATCTGGGTTAAAATTCGTGAGCTAATCTAGCCCACCACGGGTTTGGATCGTATTTGATTGAAATTGTTTTACAAATTTCAATACGAGTTAATTTTTGATCCAGTCCACCAAGAACTCGGCTCACCCGGGTTAAACCTGTGGTGAGCCGGGTTGGCTCACCAACCCACCCGCAAATAAATGGTCAAATAATTTTTTTGTATTTGGGTTAGGTTGGACTATTTTTTTAGCCAACATATTGGGTTGGCAACTACAAACCTAATATTTTTTTGATTTTTGTTTGTATTTGGGGTTGAACATTATTTTGTATTGTATTGAAGTTTATTTAGATTTTAATCCCAATTGTAATTTAGTTTGTTTTGGAATTGAAGAAAAATAAATTGTATTCTTTTTAATTAAGTGAGTCAGCGAGCCAACTCGTTTAACCTATCAATCCATGATGGGCCGGGTCAGGTTCAAATTTTTTTGGCTCACTAATAAGTGAGCAGGTTGGGTTAGCTTACTAAGTGGCTAACTCGTAGTGGGTCAGGTCGGGTCGAATGATCCGTTTTGATAGCTCTACTATTTGTGGTTATATTTTTTAGTTTCTAAAAATTGTATATTATACAAAAGAGCATGCGATAAGGAAAAAATTCTCAATAAAAATAAGTTATATATATATAATTAATGTTTTGTGAATTATTTTCTTTCTTAGATATATGAATGTATTATAATTTCTTATCGATGACAAATTTTATTTTGAAAGACTTTAAAGTATAATGTAAATATTATCTAGATGTTATCTATCTTATTATAATTAATATTAATACGGCCGTAAGGAGATGTTATAGATAATGTATGTTAACACAATGAGAATACTAATATTTTGTATTTTTTTGGTAAAGCTGATATTCTTCATTTCAAGAAAATATTTTGTTTTTGTTATTTAGATAGGGATGTTTTGGCGTATGCACAGAAAAATATAAAGAGCGAAGTATATATTGTTTATTAAATTAAAATGAAAAAACATAATTTATTTTTTCACATGCAAAAAAAGTAATATAATAGCAGAGTTTTAGATCGATTGTTAGACTGGATAAATAATACTGCCCCCTTATATATGGTAATAGTCATTTGCTCGGAAAATGTATTGAAAAATTCGAAAGCAGATAAAATTATTTTCAAGTAGAACGAAAAGTACGGTGTGATTTTGGGATATAATAATTTCATGAAAATATTTAAGGTACCTATTATTTGGTGACATGGCAGAGTTATATCATTTGAAGTTGTAAAATTGAAAAATATAAGAAAATAATGTACATATAAAAATATGCATGTATACAAATAATTCACTAAAATAATTTATAGTGGTTAGGCCATTCAAATTACTCTGATAGATGTTGGACCACTAACAAACATGTGTTTGCTTTAAAAGTGCATCAATAAATTCCATTTGTGTTCACAAAAACAAATATAAACTACTAAATCCATGATTCTTCAAAGATTATTTTCACAACATAGTTTTTCAAACATTGTTGACAAACCATCAAAATAATTGAACCCCGAAAAAAGAAAATGGAGCCAACAGAAACGCTTGGAGAAAATAATTCATGTTTAAACTATTGTGTGCGATGATGCAGGAACAATGGTAGAGAATATAGCACTTTTCAAATGATAGAAGGTCTACGTTGAAGCTTCCGACAAAAAAAGGAACAAGATTCTATTTAAACTCCTTTTAGCCACGCAAAATAACAGAAATTTTTGCACTTTTTAACCTAGGAAAAAAAAAAAAAACAACTCATAAAAGTACGTGAAATGAAATGGGTCTAGAAGAATGACTACGAAATTTAGGATCAATATACATCAATGTACGGGTGATGTTACTTTTTCATTTGAAATAGATCTTGCATGAATGGTACACATGAAATTAGTGAAAGATTATTATTAAATTTAAACAAGCATAAATAAATGCTCCATACAAATATTATTCACCCATGGGAAACATAAATAAGTATATGTAACCAAAGTAAGTTAAATTTAGTTCATAAGAAAAAAAAGAATGCATGCAAGTTTGAAGAAGAAAAGTCATAGGGGATGGAAGGTACTTAAATGTTTGACTTGTGATTAGCTACAACGTTGTTGTCGTGTGTTGTTACCATAAAGGATTTTTACCATAAAGGAACATGATTAATCCACTCTAGCAATCAAATCAAAACAGCCCCATAACTAAAATTATACACACTCATAGAGTTGCTGACCCTGCTCTTTGAACATGCATCCACGACAGGCAATTAAAGAATGACACGTGTCACTCAACCCTCTGACGTGTTTGACCGATGTGGCACGGTGCGGGGTTAATTCGGAAATACAAAGGTATGGCGGGGGCAAAAGTAGAATAATGGAAAAACAGGAAGCGGCAGAGAAGGACTCACCAAATTATAATTACGTAAAATGATTTATCCAAAAACAGAAAAACGCCAAAAGCGTTTAATTACAAGTGCTGCTGGTATACGAGAAAGAAAGAGAAAATGGCAGAGGTGGTAAATTAGGGGAGAATGAGGGATGTTTGTTATGAAGCGAGGCCACAATAAAAGCCCCCAACTCACACATCACTCACATGTCTCTACTACTAGTACTTACTCTACTTCTTAATTCTACTAACCCCTGTTTTGTTTTGCTTCTTTCCTCTGCCCCAAAATTTTCTTATTCATTTCATTTCTCCTCGTAGTTCCCTTCCTCTGGAAACAGGGGAAGAGACGCAAAAACGAGGTGTGAGCTCGCGGAGGCTTCAATGAGAGCCACGGAGAAGAAATCAGGGATAATGGGAGGGGGTTCGGAGGGGAGCGCCGACGTTTTGCCGTGGCTGAAATCGATGCCGGTGGCCCCGGAGTACCGGCCGACCGCGGCAGAGTTCCAAGATCCAATCGGCTACATATTCAAGATCGAGAAGGAAGCGTCCAAGTACGGCATCTGCAAAATCATTCCTCCCTTCCCTCCTTCTCCCAAGAAAACCGCCATCGCCAACCTCAACCGCTCACTTGCCGTTTCAGGTTCCACATTCACCACGCGCCAGCAACAGATCGGCTTCTGCCCCCGCCGGCCCCGCCCCGTGCAGCGACCTGTCTGGCAGAGCGGTGACCACTATACCTTCACGGAGTTCGAGTCCAAAGCCAAGTCCTTCGAGAAAGCGTACCTCAAACGCCACACCAGAAAAGGTCCGGGCCCAGGCCCAGGCCTGACTCCACTTGAGACTGAAACACTCTTCTGGAAGGCCACGTTGGACAAACCCTTCTCCGTGGAATACGCTAACGACATGCCGGGTTCCGCGTTCTCCCCCAAATGCCGCCACACAGGGGATCCCACCTCCCTTGCGGACACTCCGTGGAACATGCGAGCGGTTTCGCGGGCCACGGGTTCACTTTTGCGCTTCATGAAGGAGGAGATTCCGGGCGTTACTTCTCCCATGGTCTATGTTGCCATGCTCTTCAGCTGGTTTGCCTGGCATGTCGAGGACCACGACTTGCATAGCTTGAACTACCTCCACATGGGTGCTGGCAAGACCTGGTACGGCGTCCCTCGAGATGCTGCTGTTGCGTTTGAGGAGGTTGTTAGGGTTCACGGCTACGGGGGAGAGATTAATCCGCTCGGTGAGTAGATGGTGTGTTTGGTTTGTGTATCTCTGAGGTTGACTTTGTTTTTTCTTTTTCTTTCGGACATTGCTGAATTTACTGCTGAGGTCATGCGTTTGCTTTGAATTTCTGAAATGTTGACTTTGTAAATAGGAAGTTAGTTGATTGCTAGTGATAGTCTGTTCCGTGCGTGTTTATGTTCTCTGCTGCTTCTCCAGTTTGAAGTTTGCCTGAGGTTCCGTTTTTATTTGGGGGCGGGATGAACTGCTCTGAACTTTACAGAGGATTCCAGAGCAAATTTATTTAACCGTATCTTTTTTGTGGATTTTGACCTGGGTCTCCGTTTGGATAAGCTTCTGAAAAAAAAATAGTTGACTTTTTCCATGGCCCTGTTCGGATAACTTGTGAAAAGCACATAACTTCATCCAAGGCTCTGTTCGGATAGCTTGGGTAAAAACACGTAACTTTTTCGAAGTTTAAAATTAGCTTTCGTGAGATAAAGTTAGCTTTTGAAGAAATTAAATGAGTGAGGTATACATTAATTTATACATACATACATACATATATTGAGGAGAAGCTTGCTCATTTGATCCTTTTGCTTTCTTCTCCCGAACGTGCTGATTGTGAAGTTTATCCCACACTGGGACTAAAATTGCAGCAGTGTGTTTAATGGGCCCAAACACTGGATGGAAGCGTGTTGTTTGGGTTCCATTCTGTTGGATCATTTAGTCCTGGTTCTGTTGCAGAATGTCCTGCTTTTTGATGTTCCCTGTGAGATATTCTTGATCATGGGAACTTTTAACATAAGCGCTTGTAATCTTTCACTCTTTCACTAGTAAATTGCCATATAGTTTGTTTCGTTCTTTTTCTGCATGAGGTGCATTTTTGTGTATAAATTGGAGGATGTGTGCTTGTATTGTGTCCGGCTCTCACAATCATTAGCTTTAGTTCAAGGCATTATTGTTGAAAACAAGATTGCTACTAAAACCTTAGGAGTTTATGATTTAAGTTATAGTCCTCTGCTTTCATCCTTAGCCAGTTTAAAGTGGGTGGAGTGCTGACTGTAACAGTGAAAGATAACCAAATTAAGGATTGCATAGTTGGTTTTAGGATGCCTATTCATTGCTTTAGGAGGCTATGAAAGCATCTGGGGATTGAACAACATTTGAATACAAGGATCCCATTTGGATTTAAAATTCTACCCAATCTGAGTAGGCACAACTATCTCTTTCTTTTCACTTACTGTCTGCCAACATGTTTCCTTGACATAGGCGTTGTCTTTGTAGATTTTTTCTTTTGTCTGGGGAATCTTTGTTGTTTTCTATTTATCATCTTCACTCCTTTCACTTCTGATATATCGTGTTTTGCTTTTCAATTTATCAGGAATGAAAAATATTCATTGGTCTCATCTGGGATAAATGAGGATAACTGTGATTTCTATATGTAAAGAGAATGATACTTGATTTTTTGTGTTTATATATCCACATATTACAAACTTACACGGGTCTGTTTCGTTTCAACAGTTACATTTGCTATTCTTGGTGAGAAAACCACAGTGATGTCGCCTGAAGTATTTATTAGTGCAGGTGTTCCATGCTGCAGGTACTTATGCATACTACATATTTTTGGGATGATCTTATTTGGTATATCCTCAGATTAATCTCAAAAACTAATTACTTGTACTTCCAGTTTTTGTGTGCCCTGTAAGTGGTACTATTTACTCTAAATTACTACACACAAAACAGTTTGAACTTTAAAGCTGTTGAAATTAAATTGCAATTTCAAATACAACATTGCAGGAAATGTATGCCTTGTCAAAACACTTATTTTGTTTGTTTTTTTACTGCCATTTGGAATAATCTTTTTATATTTCTCCACTTTTGTGTGCTATTTAATTTTGAATTCATCGGTGTATGAATAGAGTGCTCTTTCATTTGGAGCTTGGAAGCAGTTATGGATGGTTAGTTTTTAAAGTTTTGATAGAAAAATGGAAACTTCGTTGTTGCAGTATATAGTTTATTAAGTTGTGCGGTATGTATGGTTGGACTGAAATGCCCTCCCTCATCTTTAAGGGCTTCTCTTTTCTCTATATGTGATTTGACGTAGGATTGTTTTCATGCCTCCTCTCTGGTGCTCTGCAATGGTTTGTTTCAGGGGAGAACCCATTTCTGTTATGCATTGACAGGAAAGCCTTGCTTGGTTCCCATTTTTGTTTTTTCTACTTAAAGGAATATCATATCCTCTCCCTAGTAATCATCATTGCAATTATTGGATGTTATTTCCATTTTTGGCAACCCTGTATGGTGGTTTCCGTGCATCTATGACTTTAAATTTCAATTTTGTGGAATCAGGTTAGTACAAAACGCTGGGGAATTTGTTGTGACGTTTCCAAGAGCCTATCACACAGGGTTTAGTCATGGTAAGAGTGGCTGTCACAGGCTCAAAGATTCTCTTTTTCTTTTCTTTTTTAGGGTGGGGTAGGTGGTGGTGATAGATGTTATTCTTTCAGTCAATAGTAGAATATTTCTAATGATTTTGAGTGTATACTGTGTAGGTTTTAATTGTGGAGAGGCAGCGAACATTGCTACACCTGAGTGGTTGAGGGTTGCTAAAGATGCTGCCATTCGGAGGGCTTCACTAAATTATCCTCCCATGGTTTCACATTTCCAGTTACTTTATGACCTTGCCTTAGCTTTGTGTTCTAGGTTTGTCTTTTTCTATTTTAACTTCTTATAATTGGCTACGAGAGCGTACTGCCGACACCTTACTAGAATTATCTTTTGTTTTCATTTTGTTAGTACGTTTGGTGCCATTATTAACAATACCTTATTGACTTAAGGGAGTTTGAAGATACACATGTATTCTCTCCAATTTTAAAATATATGGATGAATCATTCTGGTTCAAGATATATATTTTCTTTTTTAGGTTTCCCTTCATAATTCATGTACTATGTGATCATGTCACCAAGACAATGGTTCTGATGACCATATTATCTGTTCTAAATTATACTGCCTGTAAATATCCTTTGTTTTCTCCATACAGAATTCCTGCAAGCATCAGTGCTGAACCTCGTAGTTCTCGTCTTAAAGATAAGAAGAAGGGTGAAGGAGAGACTGTAATTAAAGAACTATTTGTCCAAGATGTGTTACAGAACAATGACTTGCTTCATATACTGGGGAAAGGATCCGCTGTAGTACTTCTACCTCGTAGCTCAGTTGACATTTCTATTTGCTCAAAATTACGTGTTGGATCCCAGCAATCCATCAATGTAAGCAATTCTGAGGGAATGCATTCCTCAAAAGGTTTTGTTTCTGATGATCTGGTATTCAACAGGAGTCATGGAATCAAGCAAGAAAAAAGTTTCTATTCTGTGAAAGACAAGTTTAGTACGATGTATGAAAGGAACAGGATTTCCTCTTTTGATGTAAATGGTAACTTAAGCACTTCAAGTACTAAGCCACTTCAAAGGGACACTGAGAGAGAAACTAGTGAAGAAGATGGATTGTCAGATCAGAGACTGTTTTCATGTGTCACTTGTGGAATATTAAGCTTTTCATGTGTTGCTATTGTACAGCCTAGAGATCCAGCTGCTAGATATCTCATGTCAGCTGATTGCAGCTTCTTTAATGATTCGGTTGTTGGTTCTGGAGTATCTAACAGTAAACTTACTACTGCCCCAGAAGAAGCAACTATTCCTGTGCCAAATATGTATACAGGCAGGTTTATGAGTACTATTTGTAGTATTTCATACTTTGTTTCATATTGTCATAAAAAATAGTTTATTTTTCTTCAAATGTTATCAATAATGTCGTCACATCCTAGGTATTTTCTGGACCTCCGTCTTATGCTCATCAGGAAACATGTCTATTTATTTGGCTAGTATCCTTCTGTATATAATGACCACACTATCATGATAATTTCCTGCAAAAGGGCAGTCCCAAAAAATCTGTGCCTTTAGGTTATAACTGTCTCTTCATTGCATGGACCGGGCATGTCTTCCTTTCTCCTATCTAAAATCTTTCCTTTTGTGAAACGTTGATTTTATTTGCTTAGGGCAGTCTGAGCCTTAACATACTTGTTTATCTATCTTCTGTTCTAAGTTTCTCTCATGGTCCTATTGGTGTTTATTGGGGTCCAAAAGGTTGGTTTGCATTCTGTAGAAGTGTAGTATATTAGGTAAATGGTTAAGTTGCTTTAGTTGTTGTCAGGTTTTTACGGAGGGGGTTTCACGGTATTAACCATCGGCTCTGATACCACTTGTTAGGTTTTTACGGAGGGGGTTTCACTGGGAGATACAACACCAATGAGATCTGAGCCCAACCACATAAGACACTGACACCACTCTCAACCCAAAGCCTTAAGGTTTTGGGTTGAGAGTGGTGTCAGTATCTTATGTGGTTAGGCTCAGGTCTCATTGGTGTTGTCTCCCTAGTGAAACCCCCTCTGTAAAACCTGACAGTTGTATCCGTTGTGATAGTTGAAGAAACTGAGTTGTCCTGCCACCAGTGCCATGAACTTGTCTTAAGTTACACAGTAATAGCAAACCTCATTTTTTTTTAGCTTTTAGTTGGGGGATAATAGGAGAGCAGAAACATACACTAGTGCCCTTCAAATCTTTTATGAGGTGCATTTGCAAGCATGCCTTAGGTATTTAAGGAGCTAAATCTTTTTATATCTTCTTTTTCCATATGTAATTTCATGGTTTCAATCTTCTTGGCTAGGAGTTTGGTAAAGCTTAAAAGTACTGATCCTTTGTTCTGTCATGCAGGATGGATGAAAAACAATGTCCAAGATGGTATGCAAGATGTTTCTGCTCAATCTTCTCAGTATGCTTTAAGTATTGAAAGTGAAAAGGGCAATACAGCTCTTGCACTATTGGCTTCAGCATATGGAAATTCTTCTGACTCTGAGGAAGATCAGATTTCAGTTGATGGTCATGAAACAAATGTGCTGATCTCTGCTTCAGAAAGTTTACTTTCTCACACTCAAGATTCCCATGCTAGTCCCGTGTCTGCACTTGATACCGGAGATAATATTCCTTTGAGGAGTGCCAGTTGTGAGGGTTTAATGCATGGTAGATTTGAGTGTAATTTAAGTCATCAATCTTTAGACCACCCTTTGAAGAAACAGGATTATAATATCACATCAGGGGTTAGATTTGAAAATATGAAAGTGCCAAATTCCACCTCCAATTGTTCCCAAGATGCCAATGATGCTGAAAGGTCATTTTCTAAAATGTCTATGGTTCCCTTTGATAATAAAAATGCTTCGATGGTGTTACAATCTGATGAAGATTCATCCAGAATGCATGTGTTCTGTCTGGAGCATGCTGCAGAAGCAGAGAAGCAACTTCGCCCAATAGGTGGAGCCCACATATTTCTCCTATGTCATCCAGGTTTGTGGGTTGATTGAGCAACTATTCATTTTATGCGGTATTCTTGTCTCATGCCCCAATTCTAGCAAATAATAATCAATTTTCCTATTCACAGCTCTTGTTCTTTGAAAATAAAATGAACACTTAATGGGTAGACATATTAAACTGGTTAAGAAACAAGGGGACTGTGGCTATGAAAAATGAGAGTCTAGTCATGGAAGTTATGTCAGTTAATGTTGCAATGCAAGGAAAGTTCACCCCTAATGCAAAGGTCAAGTTCAGTAAGATTTTGAATTTGATTCAATTTCAGTATGAAACTTTTTACACTTTCAGCCAAAAAGAAGATACGAAATCAGTGAAGTAGCCATTGCTTTTCACTTTTAGTGAAAGCTTTTGCTTATTTTCTTTGATAGGTGGCACCACATCTTACAAAGTGGTTTAGGCCTAAGTCAATCCTACAAAATCGGCTTGTAAGGTGAGGATTGTCCACACTTATATACTGTATTTTGGTACTATCTCTAATCAATGTGGGATTTGGACTTTTCCCAATATACCCTCTCATACTATAGGATGTGGTACATGTATAACATGGTGAGTGACCTTTATAACGGATTTAGGGTAGACTTTGATACCATCTTATACAAGTGATTCATACCAAACTCAACCGTACAAACTTGATCTCTAATGTAAGGATTGCCTCCATTTATGTACATTGTATTTTGATACTATCTCTAATTGATATTGGATCTGAGATTTATCCAAAACTACACAATTATTTGCTGGTTTGTATTTTTTTTTTCATTATTTGTGAATAAAATTAAATCTTATAATATTAAAATCATGGATGAATTTTTTTCTCTATTAATTTTTAATTTTTGAAGTCATGGGTTAGTTATGTTTTTGTCATCAACGGGCTAGGGGTTGTCCATTGATGATGAGTTATGCCAATATTCATTCAGAAGTAGAGATATGTAAAGAGATGTGTCTTTCTGATTTGAAGAAGTAATTTTCATATGGTTGTCATGGATCAATTATAGTTAGTGTCTGTTGCTGCATGTTGAAAAATATTGTATTACTGTTATTAGTTTTCTTCTTTGTAAATAACTCATTGTTTATTTTACACATTTCTATAGACTATCCCAAGATAGAGGCTGAAGCAAAAGTGGTGGCAGAAGACTTGGGGATTGATTACACATGTAAGAGTATTGCATACAGGCATGCTTCCAAGGAAGATGAGGAGAGGATTCAATCGGCTCTGGATAGCGAGGAAGCCATTCCTGGGAATGGTGACTGGGCTGTAAAACTAGGGATCAATCTCTTTTACAGTGCACATCTTAGTCGCTCTCCTCTTTATAGCAAGCAGATGCCTTACAATTCTGTTATATATTGTGCATTTGGTTGTAGCTCTCCAGCTAGCTCACCGGAAGAGCCAAAGGTCTATCAAAGAAGGGTCAACAGGCAGAAAAAGGTTGTTGCTGGGAAATGGTGTGGTAAAGTTTGGATGTCCAACCAGGTCCATCCCCTTTTAGCGAAAAGAGATTCTGAAGATGCTGAGGATGAGAAAATCTTACTTGGGTGGATATTACCTGATGAGAGAATTGAGAGATCAGAAAGTACCCCTAAAGGTGAAACTACTAGCAGAAAGTCAGGTAAGAAAAGGAAAATGGCAGCAGAGAATGGACGAACCAGGAAAGGAAGTTATGCTAAGAAAAATGTAGTTTCATATAATTCTACTGAAGATAAACCCAACTCACAGCCAAGGGGGATTCATAGAAGTAAGAAAGCCAGGAATGTTGAGAGAGATCGTGCTGCTTTGAAAGGGGATACTTCTGCGTATCATCATAGAAAACCTATAAGCAAACAAACAAACTGTACTGAAAGTGATGCGGTTTCTGATGATTCACTTGATGATGAAGATGATCACATGCAGCATGGGAGGAATTTTGACATTGACAATGATGTGGTTTCAGATGATACAGGGGACTGTGATTCTGATTGGCAGCAGAGGGAGGAACATAGCAGCAAGGAGGATGAAGATATGGAGGGAGATGCAATTTCAGAGGATTCTTTGGATGTTGGTTCTCTTCAGCTGCAAAGGAAGATTTCTGAAGGCAAGTATGCCAAATGCATTAGTGAAGAAGATATAATTTCTGATGACCAAATGGAGAGTTGTTTCCAAAAGCGGCAGAGAAGAACTCCTAAAAGCAGGCAAGCCAAGTATCTGACTGGAAAAAGTATAATATCCGACAACCAGCTAGATCTGAAAATGCAGAAACAGCAGCGGCAGAATCCTAAAAGCAGGCAAACCAAATACCTCAATGAAGAGGATATTCCGTCAGATGACCAATTGGAGGGCCATTATCGTAGGTATCAAAGAAGGAATCCTAAAGGCAGGCAGGCCAAATGTGTAGCAGAGGAAGATGAAATGTCTGGTGACCAATTGGAGGATCATTGTCAGAAGCTGCAAACAAGTTTCTCTAGGAAAAAGCAAAACAAAGGCATTGATAGAGAAGTTAAATATGTAATGTCTGATGACCAATTGGAGGATCATTTTCCAAAGCAGCAAAGAAGAATTCCTAAGAGCAGGCAAAACAAATACCCTGATAAAGAAGTTATGGATGACTCAGCGGAAAACAATTCTCGTCTGCTGCATAGAACTCCTAAAAGAAAGCAAGCTAAATGCATGGACGAAGATGATTTGAATTCAGATGATGAAATGGAAGATGATCAGAAGCTGAGGAGAACTCTTAGAAGTAAACAATCTAAACCAAAAACACTTCAACAGATGAAACAAGCCAATTCCGTCCATGCAAAAAGCCAGGCATCTCGGTCCATAAAACGGGTATCTCGGGTTCTTGTGAAATCAAAGACTCCTCAGCAAATAAAACCGCGGAATAAGCAATCCACTAACTCCCGAGAGTTTAGTTTACTTATGGAAGACGAGGAAGAAGGTGGACCTAGCACCCGGCTTAGGAAGAGAGCCACAAAAGCTCAGGGGACTGAAGGAAAATTGAAAGAGAAGCAAACAAAGAGGAAGAAGATGAAGAATGATTCAACTGCAAAGGTTTCAGTTGGTCATGTGAAAGGAAAGGATGAGGAAGCAGATTATCAGTGTGATATTGATGGGTGCAGTATGAGCTTTGGGTCAAAACAGGAGCTGCTGCATCACAAGAAAAATATCTGCCCTGTAAAAGGGTGTGGGAAGAAGTTTTTCTCACACAAGTATCTGGTGCAACACCGAAGAGTTCATGAGGATGAGCGACCCTTGAAGTGCCCTTGGAAGGGATGCAAGATGACTTTCAAGTGGGCATGGGCTCGTACTGAGCACATTCGAGTCCACACTGGTGCACGGCCTTATGTGTGTGCAGAGCCAGGTTGTGGACAAACATTCAGATTTGTGTCTGATTTCAGTCGTCATAAGCGAAAGACTGGCCATTCGGCGAAGAAGAGTCGTCAATAGCAAGTGGAATGAATAGATGCTTAATTGTTATTTAACATGACTATTTATGAATTTGTTAATCCATTGCTCAATTGACCCGGCTAGGACTAGCGTTTAGTGACAGTGTAGGATATCATATCCCTGCAATTGCCATTTGTAGTAACTATTAATTCTGTTTGCTTTTTTGGGTCTTCAACCCATTTGTTCATTACAATTAAAGCAATTGCTTGGATCTAGAAACATGATGCAAATGTTGTTCCAACCTTTGTCATTAATTTATTGCAATTAGAAATTCAATTCCCCCAATCCTTCATCTAAATTCATGCACCCTCAGCCTGAGTTGGTTTTAGTTATAAACATTATGATTGGTCCAGCGAATTGGCAGAAAGATTTTAATTGTGAAGAGGATAGTGAGCCTTTAGAGACAAGGAAAACTTTATAAATCAATTTATTTCTGTAATCTTTTATTTCTAGAAGTTCATGGTAAGTCACAAGGGAAGGAGATTAGTAAAATGGAAAAAAAATTTATTGTAATCTATCTAAACCGTACAATTTACTATGGAAGTTATTTTAAATTTTGAAAGCATACACAATAGTATGTTAAGTCTAATGATCATGTATGAGCACAGCTTAAGTCAGTAGATGCACACAGAACCCTCGTAGAAAAGCGTGGGGTATAAATTCAATACGACATGAAAATGAGAATGAGTAATTAAAAATACAGGAAGTAATATAGTTATCATTCTATATAGAAATAGAAAATTTTAAATTTTAAATTTCTGGATAAGAAAATTATCCATTTTCAATGATTTTAGATACATTAAATTTGAATTCATTTTCTATTTTACATTAGATTTTTGTCTATTTTTTCCATCTTACTTTAATCTTGTCGTACTTGATCTTGCAAACTCCAATCTTTCTAGTAATTTAGCACTTTTTATGTGCTTTGTCTAGATCTTTTATGTAGCATCTAGTATTTTATTAAATTGTCTTATTTTTTTAGTTTTAGAGGTTTTTATATCTGTTTCACACTAAGTAAAATATTAATTTATTAAACACACTAAAGTTTAATATTGTTTGTAATTATCAAAGTCTTGAGTGTCTTAAGATTATTAGATTTAGCCGTGTGTCTTGTCTAATTGTATAAAATCTCATTTATGCTTAAAAATTTCACCTCCTCCAACATAATGTAGTCTTGACGTATGCTCAAATAATTAACAAGATTGTCAAGCAAAGGGGAAGGGGAAACTTAATAAAAAGAATCACGTTAAATCTTCATCCTCAATTCCATCACAATTTAGTTCATCTCATCAAGATGCTCCTTCAACAAAGTCTCCTCCTTCATGAACAACTTCTATAGTTTCAACCACAATTAAAAACATTATTTATTCGTTACCTCATAAAAAACTTCATCTAAGAGATCGAAGCACTAGAGTAGCCTTCTCCTCTTGAATTATAGGAACAAACTCCTCTAGAAGTGCAATTATTTCAAATAAAAGCATATAATTTCATGCTCCTTCAATAGAGTTTGAATCTTGATGCACTAGATATCTCGAAAATTTTCTTTTCTATAAACTTCTCAATCTTGGTCATGTTGACCATTATCTTGAAGATTTTTTCAAAATAAAAGAAACAAATAAATGGAAAGATCTTGATCATATATATACCATTTTTTCCTCGATCACAACAAGTATCCATTCATATCACAGTGCAATTATCTCTCGTAGTAACAACATAACAAATAACATTATTTCTATAATTTCAACACAATTAACAATGCATTCATTCACAACAACAATCATAAAATCTATTTAAATAACTAACTCCATTTACCTAGATGATGAGTCACTAACACAAAAAACTCCATTGCCTTTAGAGACCTCTACTCACACAAGAAGTAATATCTACACACAGAAAACGTATATCAATGATATGATTAGACTCTAATAACCCTAACCGAATATAGATTCATCTTGAGTCCTTAAACGTCACGTGTAAACTCAAAACATCCCACATGTAACATATTTAAATATAAACTTAAAAGAAGGACAAAAGATGAACTTATTTTGTTTAAGATTATGATTGAATAGGATTGTACCACTCAAACAATGACTCCTATTATGGTCTCTGATTTTAAACGGATGAAGGATGAAGTTAGAGATCTAAAAAGAAGGCAGAAAGAATTTAGAAAAAGTTTCTAAAGTGATTATAATTCTTATAAAATTGAAACTCAATTAATAGAAAGTTCTATCTATAGTATGACTTTTTAATAAAATAATTGAGTGTCATTTTTAAAACCACTACTACTCCTACACAAATTTCTAGGTCCTTACATTGAACTCACATATCGAAATTATTTATACATAATAAAATAAGATCATTTAAATATATTTTTTTCATGAATATTTTATATGCAACGAATATATGCAACATCAATCATAAAATATTTGTATGCAACGAATATATTTTAATATAATATAATTACTCATAAAAATATTTAAATCAAATTTAACCTTTTAAAATTAGTGTCTACAATATTTTTAGACAAATAATTATATATTTCTTACCATTTATTTACAAAGATAATTTTAAGACAATATAATTAATATATTAAAAAAATATACAAATTAATATATTAAAAAAATTATACAAATTAATTTAAGACAATATAATTAATATATTAAAAAAATTATACAAATTAGAAAAAATTATGCTTAAAGTAATGGGTGAATTTTTTACTTTCTAATAACTTTAATATTTTAATTCATATAAAAAATTTGAGTGAATATTTTTAAAGTAAATATAAAAATGCTTAAAATTATTAAAAAAATGTTTTAAACATATAAAAGAACATGTTTTAAATAAGAAACAAATAAGAATAAATTTAACTTTTTTTAAGGCTCAATAACATTTTTTTTACCATATTTGTAGCAATGATTAATATTTTTCTATTTATTTTTTACTTAATGTAATTCTTATATTTTTTTTTTCAAAAAATTCAATGTGACACTCCTTTAGATAGTGTTAATATCATCCTTCCCATTTTACTCGTGAGATGGGATATTAAAAGCATAAAAAGAGAGGGTGATTGTATTAGTCGATGCCAACTTATCATCCTCTAAACCACAATAATATTGATCTCCTATTGTAACACTACATTTGAGCGAGCCTCAGCGAATCTTCGGCGGAAACTCCTCGCAAGGCCGTGAATCGTCAATCGTTCGGTGGAAAATCCACCACACAAGCAGCGAAAGACTGAGTTCCAGTGGGGAACTTTTACTGGTTCGAATCGTAGGAGGTGAATACCTCAACTAGAAGGTGAGCTAAGACGAAAGGGGATTAAAATCTCACCCTCATTCATCAAAGTTGTGTTACAATAAGGTTGGCTTGCCTTTTATAGCTGAAGGCAATCGGGAAAGGAAAACGGAAGACACCTAACGACAAAGCTACCGTGAATGAGAACAAGCAAATGTTGACGGAAGCTAACAGAAGTAGGAGTAAAGAAAGAGTGGTTATCTAACTGTAAGCATAAACGCAGAATATGATCATATTATTGATTCTGACAATCAATCATAAACAATATCCCATACTGATAATCATGCTGTAAAAAGTAAACGGAAGCGTACCTGAATTGACCATAACGATAATATTAGCGAGCACTAATGATATACTGATCTTTCTCCTGTAGAGCACCTTTATTTTCCTTTGGGTTTTCTTTCTTGATGGGGATAGGGAGAAAGGAACAGAAAAAGTACGTTATGACTCCTTGTGTGCTCTCAGAAGGGGACCACGACCATTTATAAACTGAATTACTTAAGTTTTAGTATTTCTAATTTGGCCCCTCATCAAATTAGAAATTACTAAGTGGTCTCTATACAATATTTATTTTCATGACATATAGCTTTAGCCAAATCTTTAATTTAGTCAGATCACTTTATTATTTGGCTTTATAAATAATGGCCCTAACACATTTAATTATGTGTCATATATATGCATGACCCAAAAATTACTAACAATCTCCCACTAGTCACAAATATATATGGCCTTACAACCTTATAAATGTGTTATACTTTATGAGCTCAAAATTGCCATTATATTACTCGAGCATACTCCAAAAGTCCCGTCCATTGATTATATCAGTATGTAGAACCAAACCAGTTTTTCATTGCATCAATCACAACTAAAACCAACAATGATCACTAATCCTGACACAACCAAATGACATGGATTCATCATGAAATGTGTAGCATGAAAAATTATGTGA
>Ga0099822_1004234_pt1 | contig 18617 bp, 8 predicted proteins | sample CowpeawhiteBW_FD_76839 | JGI IMG/M metagenome (GOLD analysis project Ga0099822, IMG submission 76839) | Root nodule microbial communities of legume samples collected from California USA - Cow pea white BW | ecosystem: Host-associated > Plants > Roots > Nodule | place: USA: California | collected...
AACTACACTGGGTAGCAGGCTCAGAAGAAAAAACCAAACCTTGTGCTTCTGTTGCTGCTTCTTCCCACTTATTTTCTTTCCTCCCCGGTTTTCTTTCTCCTTTTTTTTTTTTTTTTTTTCTATGTCAACTGTGTCCTTTTTTTTGTAGCCACTACTGTATTTAGCTTTGCTCATTCATGCGGGGTTTATTGGGTTCTGTTAACTTGGTTCACGTGAATTACTTGAACGGGTTGTAATTTCCCGCTTTTGATGTAAACTAGTGTTGTGGTGGAGTTGCTGTCCCTGTTCTTTTGATCGGTGCAAAAATGCCACCAGATATTACTTACCAGCACCCTTTGTTTGGTGGCAAAATATCTTGCACGTTCCCCAACAGGTTCCAGGTCATTCATTTTTGTTTTGTTTTGCATTTGCCTTATTATTTTTTTCTCCTGTATAAACCATTCGAAGACACTGTGTTGTGGCTTTAATTTTGCTGAAATTAAGGTTTTGGCTATTTCTTGTAGGATGTCAGCGACATTCGTGAAGTCCCTGATCATCAGGTCTTGTCATGCTTTTTCATTTAGATTGTATTCCATGTTTTGCTTAATCCTTTTGTTGACTTGATTTTGGGGTATTGATGCTGCTGTATAGGAGGTGTTCGCCGACCCGAACCGAGACGAAAGCTTGATCATTGAGCTTTTAGAATTCAAGTCTGACGTTGCTGATAACGAGAGTGCTGTTTGGTTTCTTCACGACCTTGCTAGTGAAGAGGATGCTGAAGGAACTCTGGTATGTCGTCATTTCATTATGATTTCGTCATATTATCAGATTCTTGAAGTGTTGCACTGTAATTGGTATATGGAAATTGAATTTTATGAAGTTCATCCTATCCTATGTGTTGACAAAGAAGATTTGTGGATTGAATTAGTGATACCAACAGTAGGTGTGCTTTCTGAATATTTGATTATTTTGCTTTTTTACCTTACAGTATCATTTCCAGTGAAAAAAATATGCTTTCGGTGCTTGGTTGATTTAGTTTCATAAAGGGTGCTATAATTTCTATGCTATTTAATCTATCGAAGTTTTCTTTTCAAAGTTTGTTTGTTGGCCCACGGTAGTTGTTTAATATGATCTTTAACTTTGTGTGAGTGTGTTCGATGTAGTTTAGGAGGTTTGCCTGTCATTGATAATTGGAAGACTCAGTTCTCCCTTTCAGCTAACTATAAGATCGCTTGTGATATTTCTTCCTTTAAATTCCAAAGTGATTCGATTTATCAAAGCATTACACTACTTCAATTACTGTGTGAAAGAGCATGTATTATCTCCCAACCCAACACACATTAACAGGAAAAGTAATTTCTGTAAGAGAAGATAGCTTTCTTTTAAAGCTATCCATTTAATGTCTTATTTGTTGCAAAATTTAATTGTGTTTCATGATTATCTAAGGTATTGCGTCATGATCATCTCTCCCCTTTAAATTGATCAGGTTATTGAGCAGTCAGGAGTTCTGGAAGCACCTGGTGTGACGTACTACAATACTCCTGCAGTTGTAACAACTGCAGTGGGTCAGATGGTAATGTTTCTACTTTTGTTTTGGCCTTAATTTATGTTTGTACATCATTTCCTGATCATCTAAATGCGTCACCTTGGTACTGATTTTCTTACACTGTTTCTTATAACTTATCTGGATTGCTAATTAGATTTCACCATCTACTTGCGTGCCTTGTTATTTTCTATATTCGTTGTTCACGGATTGAGGGTATGAAAAGACAGTGTTAGGAGTCCAAAATTAGATCAACTTAACTTCCTGCTTATCTATTATATATTGTTTATACTCTTGAACTTGATATTATTTGATGATATCTTTATCACATAGATTACTTGTGTATTTGTATTGTAGCCTGTTTGCTTACTGCTCAGTGTTAATTGTATTTGTTAATTAGATTATTCATCTTTGTGACCACCCATACCTGAATACTATTAAATCGATCTCTACCCTTAAGATTTTGCCCTAATTTGGAGCATATTTAGGTGCCTATTCATCAGTGTCAGTCTAAGTTTGCATATGAATTTTTCTGGTGTAGTGGTTCTAGGAGGACTTGCTTATAGTTGAAGCATGTTTTTTTTTAGTATGGTCTATCACTTCCGTAGATCTTCTTATTGTCTGCAAATTGCTGATTATCTGAGAACTCAAGCACTTATCTGAGAAAAATGATTGACATTTGGTTTGATCTATATTTGCCTATGTACATGTCTATTTTCAATCTGACATTATCAAATGCAACATTGAGTTCCATCTATGATATGTTCAATTTACTCAATAACCATCTTGAATCAGACATGTCACGTGCCTCTCCATGGTTATAAAGCTGCATAGCCCAAACACCTGATCTGCATATATGCTAGCTAAATAAAGATGAAGACCTAGAAATCTGTTGTGTGAAATAATGTTGGGTTTCCCCAACTGCACCATTTATTTATATTATTATTTCAGTAAAAAGAATTTGAAGGCTACAATTTAGTGCCATAAATGATCCTTATTTCTCAGTCTTGACTTGCGAACAACAGAAATACTCTGGATTTCTGTAACTTCAAGACAGTGGAAACTGGCTAACTTCACATAATAGGACAAAATTATTTCCCTTATTGGTGTAATTTTTGGTTTTTGAAGATTTTTTTAATCAGATATTCATGTTGGAGCTGTACAAGCTGAAAATAAATGTGTTACTTGAAGTTATTTGTAGTGGGTTAATAGTGGGTTATTTGTAATAGCTAAGTATGATACTCATAGGCTGATTGCATTTCGGATTTTAAAGTCTGTTCTCATCTTTCTGTTCCTGTATTAGTCGCTTTTCTTTTTTATTGCAAGAGAAAATTGATGCCTTTTTCATATTGCCGTTTTTCAAGGTTGTTCTTTATATATTGTGTGCATTTGAGTTTTTTCAAGAGTTTTGCACCACTGCGCATGTTTTCAATCACTTACAATCATATGGAATTGTTTGCAGGCAATATCCAAAGGTCGGCAAGGAAGGGAAGCACAAAATATTGTGAAAGTAGGTTCAGCATTACTTCAACATTTGCTAATGCTAATTTGACACTGTTCCTACATCGACTGATCTTTGATTCATTCCAAAATTATTTAATTTTTTCAGGTTTATTTGGCAAATTTGCGTCTTAAAGAAGTTGATACCGATGTTCTTATCACTGCATACGAGCCAATTGTTATAAAGTAAGTTCTAGAATATCTTTTTTCATGACAATAAGCTCTCCCAAACTTGTCCTGCAATTCAAGTTATGCTTGATTGGGTGAGTTCTATTGAGTTTAGGTGGATGTTCAGGTTTGGTTCAAACTTTTTTTGGACTAAATACGCTCACCCCCTGTAGAAATTACACCCAATACACGTCCCCTTTTTGCAGTATTTTGACCTCTCTAATCCATTAGTAAGAAATCAGAAGGTTTGTGTCAATAAAAAAAATTCAAAGTATTATTCTGGTATATACACAGTATTATGAGCGCAGTTTACCTTTCCTTTAGGTAGAAAATTATCCTTTCTGGTCAATATGTTAACATCAAATCGATCGTATTTTGACATGCTAGAGTTAAGCAAATTTGAGATCAAATAAAAAATAAAATGAAATATCATCTGCTGTAGTGAAAGCTCTACATCATGTGCTAGACATGCATTTTGATTCTATTCTTTGTCTTCAGCCCTTTGAGCGAAAGCGCAGTCACAGTTGGTGCTGGTGTAGCCGTTCCAGCTGCTCAAGTTGGATGTACGCCCATGGATGAGGTCTTTAAACTGGCTGTTACAAGCTTCAGGGTTCTTGACTGGAGTCTTTTTTGATGCAAGACCCTAGGTATGCCCGGAGCAAGTTTTTGCTAAACTGTGTGGAGCCAGGCTTTAAAGTTTTTATTTTAGTGAAATTTGGGAAAGGTGCAAATGCCATTTTTATCACTGTATATCCCTCATGTGTTTTTTCTTTGGTCCGTAAGTACTCCAATTTTTTGGCATTTGGTCATGTTTCATGATTTCACATAGTTAACTTCGGATTGTCACTTGTAACTGGATAGAATAATGTGTTTGGAAATGTCAGTGACTTTTCCCTTTAAGGAGGTGATAGATTGGAGTTTGTAATAATGGTTAACGTTACTTTAGATGTTGCTTTATACCCAGCAACCTGGGACAGGAACAACGTGCCTCCTGGAAGCACTGTGATTGCAGCACAAAAGGGCCATAGCCACCAGCTTGTACGTGGTAGGGTTATCTATTATTGAGTTTTGGTGGGCAAAGTAGCTATGGACAAAATGATGAAACACTTGAAGAGAGACTTGTAGACAAGCTTTGCCTACTATAGACTTTCAAATCAATAGGTGACAGACATGTTTCGTGTTAGAGATGAACTTGCATTTAAAAATGTCTTTTTACAAGTCAGACATCAATTTCAGTACTTAAGTTATAGTAGATAATGATAGGATTTCCAGACTGAACAAGATTGAATGACAACATAGTTAAAACGACTCCAATTCGTTTTATGAATAAACAAATAATGTTCTGGTGTTTATTTGCTTTATTTTTGGAACCCAGATAGAAAACAAGATATCAGTACATCTGTCAAACACTATATGGCATGAAAATTTCAGCAATTCTATGTCCTTGAAAAATTTGAACAATATTGTTTGGTTCCAACTTCTAAGATATCAGTGAATTTCAGCTTTTCAGTGAGTTTTTAAACACAAGAAAGCATTTGCTTTTCATTCTACTCGAGATCTTTTGATGTCTGCCATATACAATTAATTCTACTGCTCCCTTGTCACACATTGAAGAAGCTTTCTTTTTCAGTTGCTATGCAATGATTAATTGAAACGGTTGAGTGTTGAGAGTTGACACACTCATGTTGACAGTAATAGACAAGCTCATAAGCTTGCTTCAATCTAGGAACTGTACTTGCCCCTTTTAGAAGGTACACACAAATCTTTAGGTTGAAAAATCTGCAAGAAAATATGGCCAAGACCCTCTTAGAAGTTAGAAGCAGGATCTGAGTTTCAACTTTCAACCATCGTAATCCATGGAAATCCTATCTTTGTTAGGCAACACAGTGAGTGCAGAGTGTAGATTTCACATGTAACCAAAATAAGTTCTGTGCAGAGGTTTAATTAAGGACTGTGTCAACTGGTGAATCATAAGAGGTGGCACTCTTAGGACCCCAAAAGTTACAACCATGATGTTGTGATGAGTCAATCACGTGTCATGCAACTAGTTTGAAAAATAATGCATTCTATGGACCCACCCAATAAAATACACGATATTGCAGTCTTCTTAGGCGATGGTTTCACACATTGTGAATTCAGAAAGGAAAAAAACTGCTGGAAATTATTGGTGCCCAATCAACGTCAAATCATTGTCAAATCTATTGAGATCAAGGTGCTGGCTGCCACACTGTGACACTCACATACATTCATGCATACCCTTATTCTGCACACTGTTAAACAACAAACCAAAATTAAAATTTTTCCTGAAATTCCATTGGAACGAACAACTTTAGGAAAGTTGATGGTACCACTTTTTTCCGTCAATTTGCAATGCTTTCTCAAAGGAACACTAACGGAAATTTTGTCGTACCATATTCCAACATTTTTTTTATTAAGAAAACATATGATAATGCTCCAATTTCATTGTAATCGTTTTGAGTTATTCTGAATTTGCAGTGTTGTGTATGGGAATTATTACGCTGTTGTAGTTCTGGCAATGATAAGCATTGGGCATTAATTAATTAGCCAATAAGAAAGGTCCTCGTCTTAAGTAATGAGAGATGGGTTTTGAATGTGATATGAATAGAAGGACAAGAAAGGTTTATATTCGTTGCAATTAATGAAAAGAAAGACGAAGTGAGAGAGAAAACTGCCGACAATGACCGCCACGGAGTTAATAGCGATCAATTCTTGAAAAAATATCAACAATGATAGGAAAAGGTTGTGGACACATGGACGATTCCATGTTATTATATCTTCTGAGTATGTGAGAATGAAAAGAAAAGGAAAAACTAATTTTGTATATTAAGGTTGGTGGTGAGTCGGTTAACTGGTCCCAGAAATACAATTTTATAAATTTAGGTTTTCATGATTTTTCATTCTGTTTACTTGTGAACTTTAATGTTTGTGGGATTTTTGTAAAATATCACTCACAACATGATCTGTGGCTGGTTATTATCTTTTATTTGGCAATACATAACATTTACATTGACTTAGTCATAAAATGAGTTTATTTAAATTATTTTAAAATTTAAAGTAATTGATTTCGTTGAAATGCAAATTTTAAGTATAAGAAGAATACCATCTGAAAGTTCTTTTCCTAAAAGAATTATAATGAAGACATTTGAATCACAATACCACTAAGTGGGGCTGAAAATACCTTATTATCGTTCTTCCCAATAAGGGGGGTCAAACAACTTAAAAAAAAAGTCATTAATTTTGGTTTTGCTTAGTCAAAATCCTGTTAAAGTTTCATGATATTATTTGATCCAATAAGGGGCTTAAACAACTTTAAAAATAAAATCATTAATTTTGGTTTTGCTTAGTCAAAATCCTGTTAAAATTTCATGATATTATTTGATCCAAGAGAAGACTAAGCTTTGCAATTGGTGTTAAAAATATCTTATTGTTGCACTAGGTTCTAGAACAAAAGTTGTATGGTCATCATTATTCTTACCTATATATGTTTTTAGGGTTCATCAGTATTTTACTACTATTAGGGTCATTGAGATACACTCATCATAATATTTTTTACTCTAAGATTTTAATTTCTCTTTTATAAAGGAATTGTTTTATTAGAAGTCTAATACATTACCTTCGTTCCGATACTAATTGTTAGATTAAGTGTTTATTATTAAATCAAAAGATATATATGATAAAAAATGTGTAATTGTTTCTATTTTAAGAGTATAGTAATCCAAACATTATGATTCAGTTGTTATTTGGTTGATTTGACCTCTGTAACATGAAAATTGATTTTATTTGTACCAATGTCTTCTTCGTCTATTTGTTGTTCTCCTTTTATTTCACAATCATTAAGTGATAATGAGTGTGGAGTCCTTAATGATGTCTACTTGTTTATAGTTAGATATTTTTCAAGAATTCAAAAACTTTTTAAGAACAACCAAAGAAAAAATATTTTTCACAACAAAAGGAGTCTAATTAACAACAAACTATATTTAATTATAATATTTATGGTGGTAGTTACACAAATGTGACAAGTGATAGTATGGTAGATTAGCCTAACTTAATCACCATAACTTGTACTCAACCATATAAGGTTGCAATGGCTGAGTGAAGAGAAGACATCTCAGTAAATAAACAATGTCTTATAATTTTCTCTATAAACACATACAAAGATGAAATTGCATGTGATGTGGTCCGGTGGAAACTAGCCATATGCTTCTTGGAAGATCGTGACAACATAATAGGAAGGTTAAACATGATAGATACACACCAAGGTTGTGTTCCTTTGTGTGGATGAATTTGAGGGAGGGTATAAAGATGAATTTGTATAGATTTGAGTGGATGAATATGTGTGTTTTTTTTTTTTTTTGAGTGAATTTAGAGGTTAAAGTGAGTAGATTTGGAGATTTTTATGAAAGTTAGTGAGAAATTTGATTGATGTGATAGATAAAATAAATTATGAAAATAGATAGGATTTGAAAGTTACCCAAATACCCTTGATGAAAAAAGAGAATGATTTTGTAATTTGATGTTATAAAAATAATTAAAAATAAATAATAAAAATTTAAAAAAAGATAAAAAATTATATAAAATTTAAAAATAAGTTAAAAAAATCATCACACACAACACCGATTACGTAATCGATGTCACTCTTCTCATTGCACCAGCATCGGTTACATAACCGGTGTCACACACACATCACTGCACCAATTATGTAACCAATGTGCAACCCCTCACAACCCAACCCATCTTCTTGCACTCACACACCCACACCACACACCAACACCGGTTCATTCACTCACACTAGTGTAAAATGCCATTAAATAACATCACCACACCATTGGTTCACTTCATCCACACACATAGTGTATATTGGCAATAAATAACCCAACTGCAGGGTTAATTTGGTAAACTTACTTATAATACAGTCAAATTCAGGCATATAATCGAAGATGGAATATGGAAGGGATCCCGCAAATTCGCTCCTGTAAATTAATGCATATCCGCTCAAAAGAACACTCACAAATCTATCTGTGCAAATACACACAAACAATGTCATTCATACAAAGAAACATTGCCCAAGTTCACCTTCCATCCTTATTTCCATTTTTATATCCAACAAGAATACAATTTTTCTTTTATCATTTCCATTACTATATCCATACTTGTGCCTTATATGTGTCCCTTTATTACTCTAAGGGTTAAATATGTTTTTGGTCCCTCAAGTTTCGGTAAAATTTGGAATTAGTTCCTCTTCAAAACTTTTGACCAATTTAGCTCTTCATCTTTAAAGATACGTGAATTTAGTCTTTTTAACCAGATTGTGTTAAGTTTATCTGACGTTTAAAGCACATTTCATGATAGTATTTAAATTGTTTACATCGTTTGACACATTTTCGCTTCAATGTTAACTAAAATATTATCATAAAATGCATTTAAAATGTAAAATAAACTTAACAAAATTTGGTAAGAATGACTAAATTCACGTATTTATAAAGATAAAGAACTAATTTGGTAAAAAGTTTCTAAGATGGACTGATTCCAAAGTTCACTGAAACTTAGATGACCAAAAACATATTTAACCCTTATTCTAATTATTAATTAAACATTTTTTTCCAGAAAAAAATTAAAATCATACAAAAATTGTGATATTATGAAACAATTCAATGTAAAATAGACATACATTTTCTTTTCTTTAATACCAAATATCAAGAAAAAACATTGCATAAATCTCAAAACAAATTACCAAAAAGTTAGAATATTTAAAATTAAGTGTTAAATATTCTTATGTAAAAAAGATAAATAATAAACAAATATTAAAAAAGGAGATGAAATAATTAAATGTAAACTATTTTATTAAATGAAATTGAGATTTACGTTTCTTGAAATTCAATATACTATTTGAGAAAATCGAAAAAAATAAAAAGATTAATATATATAGTCTATGATTGACTTAGATGATCCAAATCATCACCATCTCAATTTATAATAAATTCATCGATTACAAAAACATAAAAAAAATCAAATTAATTTATTCCATTAATTGTGCGGATGATTAATGCTTCATTCCTTATTTATCAAAATGTAGCAATTTTTTCTATCAATAATTATAAATTAAAATTAATTCAACCAATTTGTTCATAATTAATTTTTTTTCTTGTATTTAGCTCTGGAAGAAGTTAAAAAATTTTAAATTGTTTAAAAAATATTTTTAAATTGTTTCAATTTTTTATAATTTTTTAAAACTAGATTTAAAACTTTATTTTAAGGATGATTTGGATACCCACCCATAAAAAAAATATTAATAGATGAATGTAATTGATATTTTATCAATCTATTATTTTAATTATTTTGTCAATACATTAAAATAGATTAATATATTTCTTTTATCCGATTCTTCCAATTTGTCACTGGTAGTTAATATAGACCCATTTGAAGAAAAAAAAAGAAGAAGTTAAAATATGGGTACCTTATTCGTAAAAGATAGTTTTATATTATAATGACTAATTTACATTAGTAAAAGTAGATTGATGCCCCCATGTTATTTAAACATTAATGGCAGTATTGTTTACATTATTTTTTTCATTTTGTGAAATATTGGATTAAGAACCCTTAAATTAAGTTAAGAATAAGTTTACCTAAAGTGTTTGGTTGTCATTTTATTTCCTCATTTTATTATTACATAATGATTTCATATTGTATGAAGAAATTTAAAGTAAAGAAATGGATTATTTTCCTCTAATATTCAACACCATAGTATTGGAATGCTAATGGTAGCACTAGGCACTTGTTATAACAATCATACTCTACCTATTTCGCACTTAGCATATGCATCAATCAAGCTTCTATAGACATATAGTGCTAGCCTAATAATTAATCTTATATCACTAAATAATTTAAAGAGAAAAGAAATGACAGTTTTTGTTTTCCTATTTTCTAACCTAAACGTGTAACTCTATGCATCCTAATATTAGAAAAACAAGATAGAGGGATCTAGGGTTTGGAGACATTAGGTCAACTCCTTTTCTATGTCAATCAATTCAGTTTTGCTTTATCTTTATATACTGTAATATTTATCAAAACAAAATATTTTTATTTTTTTCTTTCACATGTTATAATTATTCTTTCTTATACCTTTTATGTTTATTCATAAAAATAAAAATTACATGTATTCATATTGATGAGATATGTCTCGGTAATTTAACTCTTATAGCATAGTGGAAAGTCTCCTGTGTGATTATTTGGATTTTTTTTAAGTAGTTTTGTTTGTTTTTGGTTGAAATTTATGTCATAAAATATGTGATTTGTAATATTGGTGATTTAGCTTGATTGAATGTAATTCTAGGATGATAGTTATAAGGTTTCCTTAGAGATTCAAAGTTACATGGGAAAAATTATAAACATAAGTATTCTTCTAAATTTGTTTTTCTCATATACTTTAGGAAAGAAAAAATTACACACAAATCTATCATAGAATTGTGGCTAATGTATTTAAATATATAAGATTAGGAAAACATAATATTTTTTTTTCAAATATTTAATAATAATTTTAACAAAATTAAGGAGTGCACTTGCATAATCTCAAGTATACGTAGATGTGTTTATCATTTATAAATTTCACCATGTTACAAAATTATCCTTGTATTTTATAATTAAATAAATTCTTAATTATGTACAATTAATGGTGTTTCACGCGCTCTGAACTATCCAACGATTTTTCGCATTGAAATCCATATTTTACTCCTCATTGAAGATGAGGTATTTACTCATATACTTTCAAAACATTTAGTTTTGTATTTTTTTTTCTCTCTCCAAACCTATATAATCATAAAATAATTATTTCTAAATTTCTAATTTATATTGTTTTTATCAATATGTCAATTAATTTGCTGCTACACATTAAATTAGAGTATATTATCTCGAGAGTGACATTAGTATTTTAAAGAGCAACAAATTTTATTCTTAACTCTCTTTTTAAAAGTCTTAAATTTGAATTCTTAAAACAAAGTACGCATACCCACCCCACACACATATAAAGTTTTCAAACAATTAATGCACGAGATATTTATTAATTATATTTAAACCTAAAATCATCTTTCTTGCAAAAGAAAAAGCTGGCTATTTTTTTTTTTCAAAAGAGGAACTGTTCCACAATTAATTATTCCAGACCAATACCTTTTAAACATTAGTTAATATCAATTAAGCAAACAAAAAGAAAAAAAAAATAAAACCCTACAATGAATAACTTTAAATACAATTGAGACTTTTTCATACTCTTAATAATTATTTTCAATAAAATCGTCTAACTGTTTGAATTGATGATCATGATCATGATCTTCATCTTAGCAAAACCTAAATTTCATTTTCAAACGTAACTTTTGGCACCAAATCATCCGGCATTGCATAAAAGTCTTTTGGGACATGACCCTTCACGAAGAAGGACCACTCATATTCATTACCATCACTTTCAACCCTAATTTTCCATACACTAACCCTTAATTTCCCATCACATCTCCAACAAACCTTTTTATTTTGCTTTTCTTAACCTCTTTTAAATCCATTATCATGCACATAATAAACCATGAGTAAAGTAAAGGCAAACGTATATAGTTTTCGAGACACAAAAGGAAACTAAATTAATTATAGAGATAATGAAGTTTTCCCTTTTTAATTCGTCGTGTAATGTTTATATATCCATCATGGTGTCAAATTAAAATGCTCATTCCTGTTTTCGTCCTTTTCTCTTTTCATTTTAGTTTATTTTTGTACGATTAAAGTGCTTCTACAATAGTCTTTTTAATAGATTATCCATCTTCATTGGAGGGACATCCTTAATCATATCGTTTTAGCTCCATTTAATTATTAATCATGATTAAACTAATCTAATACATGTTGACGTGGCAGAAAAGAAACATGAACTCTATCTCAAAGAAATTGGCACCTTGTGCTATTATTGCACACTAATCATTCAAAGTAAGATGCTGAGTTTGTCACATTACCACCTACTTTGTCTATAATCGAAAGAGACTTAACAAAGACATCACCACCTCATGCCATATAAAATTCAAAGATAATATTGCCACTCCTTCTTGTGTTCATTAAACAAACCAAAACTCTTTTCTAAATCCTTCCTTGTCACTCTTTCTTCCATCCACATCTTTTATAAAAGGGAGAATTTTATTTAAAGGCATAACTAAGAAGAAATATTAATCTTTTTTTTAATTAAAAAAAAAAGATTGGTGCATATATTTATTTTAAATCTTATTCAATTTTTAGTTTTGTTTTTATATATAATTTTTTGAAGAATTAAAAACATAATAATAACATTTGTAGTTAAAAATACTAAATATATACTTTTTTGTTATTTTCTACATTCATATTTTTATTGTATTTTATCATATATAGAAATTCATTGTAACAATATAGAAAGAGACTAATGAATGATATATTTAAAATAATTGAGTAAAATAATTTAATAAAAAAAAGAACTCTTTGAAAAGGATATTGTTTGTTAAGAGTTAATTGGAAAGCAATTAAAGTTCATAAATCTACTTATAAACTGGTACAATTTATAATTAGGACAAAATTAACACGTTTACTTTTAAATAGGATAAAATTTAAGAATTACTTTAAATAAAATTTAGGGACTCTATTTATATAAGAGATAAAATTCTCGTAAATTATTTTAAAAAGTAATTTTATGTGATGAAATAAATTCATCACGAATCTTTAGCCGTCACATATATTTACAAAATCATTACGTTAAATTCGTGATGAAATATCATGTCATAAAATTATAATAACAAAACCGATATTTTATCATAAAAATTGATGCTATAAAATTTATTACAAGATGTTATAAATCTTATAAAGATAAAAATGAAATTATATTTTCAAATTGTGATGGGACTATTCGTCATAAAACTGTTTGATCATCTTAACGGACCATTATTTCCATTAAAACATGTCATTTGAAGATAGATAAAATATACTCAAAGCAAAAAGCAGAACCATCTTCTTTATAGGTCGTTTGATTAAATATAGATTAAAGATATATCTTATGGTTGCATTATTATCACATTCATTACTTAAAGTGACCACACTCATAGATCGTTTAAGCTTGGTATTGAGATCGATGAATAAGTTCATATAAATGATTTAGTAAGTTCTCTTAAGTGAGATATCTGATTGTTGAAACTAATGTAAGTTAAAGTACTACATTGGACAATATAAATAAAATTAAATACTGTATAAAAGTAAAGAACTATAATACTATTATTTTAAGATTTTAAAGTAAAAGTTGTTATAATATATATTTATATATGTATAATTATAATAATGACTATAACCAGACAAAATATATAAGCCCAATACTAATTAATTGTCACATTTAAACTAATGAAACATATTACAATCATAATAATATAATGTTTTACTTGCATATTAATTTTTTTTTGTATGTTACAAAATTAATTATCATTATATTAATATTATAAATCAATGAATATAAAGATGGGTGACTAACTGAGAAATTCTAATTGTGTAATTTGCTCACCAAAGAAACACAGCTTTCTTTTTTGGCAATTAATGTGTTCTTTAAGTTCTTGTTTTCTTTAGATATGTTGGAGATCACTTAATAGGTGATGACATTTAAAGAACTTGAAGAAAAAGAATGTCCGAATGTTTTACCCATTTATCCTTCGTAGTAAACTCGTCTTCTTTTATTTATTCTTTAACAAATTCTTCTAAATTCATCTTTAAGTAGTCATTGAAGATCAATTTCTTTAATAATCAAAATTTAAATAATTAATATTAATAAACAATTTAAAAATTAATTTAAAAAAAATTAGTTATTAATTTTAAAATTAATTATTCATAATAGAAATTATTTTCATTACAAATAATTTTTAATTTATAAATTGATATCTAAATTTATCATTAAAGTAACTAATTATTTTTTATCATTAAATTAATTATTATTTAAGACATTGATCAATTTAAGGATTTTTTATAGTATATTTCACTGAAAATTTCACAATTTTGTCGAAAGAAGAAAACATTGTTTTCCCACTCATGTGACATCTATTTCGACTCTTCGGCCTTTAAAACTTATTTATGATTTGGAAATCCTCTCTTATTATAACATGATTTCGTTAATGTCGTTTAGTGATATTGAAACATAATTTAAACTATAATATTTATAACTAAAACTATCATATTGTCACCATTTGTATCCTTAAACTCTAATCAAAAGAATTTCTCACCAATGAAAAATATTTTTTATAAAATAAATAAAATATAATAAAAGTTTTCCATTTGACGAAATTTAAATAATTTTATTTCACCACAGATAGTATGATAAAAGAATAAAAACTTTATTTAATAAGTATGAAATATTTTTATGATATCTCCCTCCCTTATCATTTAATGTTTTTATAAGTAGCGAACCCATCATCACATTATTATCCATTACTTTGTTATATTTATAGTTATAAAAATATCTAATTTGAAAATAACTATTTTGAACACTTTTAGTCAAATATTTCTACAAGTAAAATAAAGAATAAAAAAAAACTTAAATACGCAGGTGTGCAAGAAACTTAAAATCAAAATTGAAATAAGAGTACAACAAACAATAGGACAAAGCGTAATATTTGAGTTTCTGACACAATAGAGAACTGGAATCTAATCTATGGATGGGGTCAAAATAAAAAAGAGACAAACACTACGTAAAGGGAAAAAAAAACAAGTTTCTTCAGTGGAAAATCTTCACCTGTATTCTGTAGAGAATCATTCAACATCTATAAGAAATGGTGTGTGAAGTATATGCATCAGAGAACTACATATAAACTAGAGGAAGGAGAAGAAAATTGTTGTACGATTATAACCTTGGTTTCATTTACATTGTAGTTTATTTTTAGTTAAATTACTCTTTTGGTCATTCTATTTGTCAAGAAATTTCAGTTTTGGTCCTCAAGTTTTTCGTTGTCTCAATTTGGTCCTCATTTTCTTAAAAATTATTCAATTTGGTCATCGCTGTTAGTTTGACCAAACTGTGTTAAAGTAAACACCACGTGTCAATTTCTTCCGTATAACATATCACATATATCTCTTATAATGAAGCTGTTGAAAACGTTGCATAATGAAGCTACAATCGCTTTGATATATTGCAATCGTTTAATTTTACTGTCTCAAATCTCACGATGACCGTTATGAGGAAGGAATCTCGTTATGGACAAACTGACATACAACAAGGAATCTCGTTCTTCTTCACCAACTTTCCGACCAACTTTGGGAATATGAGATGTGGAAGATTTTCAGAAGATGGGGTATGGTTAAAGAGGTTTTCATCTCAAGGAAGCTGAATCGGAAAGGACGCAAATTTGGTTTTGTCAAGTTCCTAGAAGTTAAGAATGTTAAAGCACTGGAGAAACAACTAGACAACATATGGATCGAGAATCTCAAGTTAAAGGCCAATTTGTCAAGATATAACAGAGATCATGATGGAATGAAATGGGAAAATGGTTATAATCAAACACCCGGACCCAAAAAGAAGACCGCAACATTGTGGAGAAAGAAGCCTGATCAACCTTCGTATGCTCAAATAGCAAAAAATGAACTGTTATCCAAAGAGGTTTGGAAAGGTGTTGAGTTTGACACAGAGGAGTTGGAAATAGAATTGTTAAATGAAAGTTTCGTTGGAAGAATGCATAACCCTGACGATCTCGAGTCCCTGAAGGATAATTTTATCCTTGGAGGTATGGGCTTCTTGAAAGTTAGATATCTTGGTGACAATATGGTGTTGATAACAAGCTCATATGGAACTAAGATTAATACTCTGATAGAAGAAAATAGCATCTGGTTTGCTACTATGTTCAAATCTTTACTACCATGGTCTAGAGAACAATTACTTGACAGTAAGTCAGTTTGGGTCAGATGCTTTGGGTTACCTATTTCTCTTTGGAACAAACAATGTCTAGCAAAAGTGGTGGCAGGAATTGGAGTTTTAATGGCCATCGACGAAGCAACTCTTAACTAGGACAATCTGGAGTATACGAGAGTGAGAGTCAAATTACCAATAGGAAAGGGGGACACTACAGACGAACATGAAAATAAATGGAAGGATCTATATGGTCACGCTCCAAGAGGAACCATAACTACCGAAAAGCAAGTCTTGTAACTGCATATGCGGTGATATGGGAAGTATAACCTTAGATAGCAACTCAAACGAAGATAGTAAGGACATTATATTTGAGGGCTTTGAAATGGAAGAATTTAGAGAAGACTTTAGCCACAAGGAGTATAAACATACTGTTATTTCGTCGGAGAATAACACCAGTGATGAAATCGGTCCTGATGATGCAAATGCTACATCAAATTTCGAACGTTGCAAGGATAATACAGATTTGGAAAGGTTCTGTAATAACCAAAGTGGTGCAGACAGTGTAAGCATGGAAAGAGAAACCACTTTTTGGGTGAAACAAAAAGCTAATAAGGGAAAGGGTCTGTACAATGGCAAAGAAAACAAGATATCGGAAAGTTTGAATAAGACAAACCACTCAATAGAATCGATGGTAGTTGAAACCATGTTAAATGAGCTAGGAGCTAAATGGAATGTGTTTGAAGCCCAAAGTGGGAAGAAAATGATGAGCCCAACAAAAAAACAAGTGACCCATTTGGAGTGTGCAAACTACATCAATTCAATGCCATCACATGGGGTCCTGCTGTTGAAAGAAATGTCCCCCTTGGTCTGCAACAAAATCACGATATAGGGATAAAGCGTGCTCACAATCGCACTACCCCAAATCATGCGGCGGCAACAAATATCCATCCTAAGGTAGTCAATGATAAGGGTATCTCCAATGCGAATGTCAATCCTTGTCCTACCAATGATGAAGCGACGGAACCACACCACCATGCCATCCAGGAAATCCACGATGATGTTATCTCCGATGCAAACGATGATCCTCAACCTATCAATGTTGTAGCCACAAATCCAATGACCCTTATCAACGAGTTTGTGGTGGACCCAAATTCCTTTCAGAAACGAAGGGAGTTTTGGCTAGGCGAAACAAGTGGGAAAGATAAGGTTGACCAAACCAAACCGCTAATGAAGGGCACAAAGGCTGAACGAAGAAAACAAATCAAGTCAGCCTTATATACTCTTAGTAATTATATTTCTGATTCTGCATTTCACAACTGCAATTAGGGATGGCAACGGGGCGGGGCGGGGATGGGTTTCACTATCCCATACCCATCCCGTAAAAAAAATTCATCCCCATCCCCATACCCAAACCCAACGGGTATTAAAATTTTATCTCATCCCCATCCCCACCGGGTAACGGGTATAATCTCGTACCCAAACCCGTACCCGTTTCCTTACTACTTCAATATAAATTTTAATTAATTTTTATAAAATAATAAAAAATTACGGTAAAGGAAATATAATATTATCAAATATTCAATTTTAGAAGGATGGTTGTTTCTTCGATATCAAATACTTTGAAATAAATTATAATTGTTTACATTTTATATTGGAATACCAAATAAAATTTCATGACAACTAAAACATTTATTAAATTTGTAAACTGCAAACATTAATGAAACCTAGTTGATAAAATTTAAAAATATTTTTAAAATTTTTTAAAGGAAAATAAATATTCAAATTAAAATATATTTTAAATGTTTGTTTACTTCAATTTTTAAAATTCTAATGAATATCTTTTTTTATAGACTAATACATCACTTATCAAAATAACGCAAATAACAAATTAAAAAAAAAAATTAGGTATGGATATTGTATCTTTTGAACTCCAATATATGTTGGATGGAGATAAAAAAAAAATATTTATGACAATTACATTAAATTTTGATATTATAGTAAATAAAAGTTATTTATATAATTATAGTGAAAAATTATAGTATGATTGATATAATGAGTTAGAAAATAAAAAATAATTAGATAAAATATACTGAAATAGTAATCTACATGATGAAAATAAAAAAATAAAAAAATAAAAAATTAACAAATGTATGTCTTAGAAATAACTTGAGAAACTATTGAAAGAAATCACACAAAGGAAAACAAATGTATAATTAAGGGTATAATAAGATGAAAAATACCTTAGACATCTAAGAACACTTTTCAAATATCAACATATATACTCAATGGTTGAGAAATAATTGTTTTAGCGAAACAAAAGAGTTTTTCAAATGAAACAAAAATTAATAAAAATAAGTAAAGAATTTTTTTATATTACCTAGTAAATGAAAGGTTTATGAATTTAAACACTTAAAATGAGAGTATTAAACATACTCATGTGAAAGGAAAATATACAATAAATAAAAATATTAAAAAATAATAGAAATATTCAAATATGAGACATAAATTTTTTTTAATTGACATACATCATTTTAACAT
>Ga0099822_1004237_pt1 | contig 18614 bp, 14 predicted proteins | sample CowpeawhiteBW_FD_76839 | JGI IMG/M metagenome (GOLD analysis project Ga0099822, IMG submission 76839) | Root nodule microbial communities of legume samples collected from California USA - Cow pea white BW | ecosystem: Host-associated > Plants > Roots > Nodule | place: USA: California | collected...
ACCATCTGGCAGGTGGCAAAGCGTCAGGGCAGCGAGATTCCGCATCTGTGCTACTCGCCGGCGCCGGACTATCGGCCCGACGGCAATTGCCGCGCCTGCATGGTCGAGATCGAGGGCGAGCGCGTGCTGGCAGCGTCCTGCAAGCGCACGCCTTCCGTCGGCATGAAGGTCAAGACCGCCAGCGATCGCGCCGTCGCCGCGCAGAAGATGGTGATGGAGCTCCTGGTCGCGGACCAGCCGGCGCGCGAGACCTCGCACGATCCGGATTCGAAGTTCTGGCATTGGGCCGAGAGGACCGGCGTCACCGAGAGCCGCTTTCCGGCCGCGGAACGGTGGACGCCGGACGTCAGTCATCCGGCGATGCGCGTCAATCTCGATGCGTGCATCCAGTGCGGGCTGGGCGTGCGTGCCTGCCGCGAGGTGCAGGTCAACGACGTCATCGGCATGGCGTATCGCAATCACGACGCCAAGATCGTGTTCGACTTCGACGATCCGATGGGCGAATCGACCTGTGTCGCCTGCGGCGAATGCGTGCAGGCCTGTCCGACCGGCGCGCTGATGCCGTCGGTGATGCTCGACGACAAGCAGGAGCGCGTCACCTATCCGGACCGCAAGGTGGATTCGCTGTGCCCGTATTGCGGCGTCGGCTGCCAGGTCACCTACCAGGTCAAGGACGAGAAGGTGATCTATGCGCAGGGGCGCGACGGCCCGGCCAATCACAACCGGCTCTGCGTCAAGGGCCGTTTCGGCTTCGACTATATCCATCATCCGAATCGGCTGACCAAGCCGCTGGTGCGGCTGGCCAACGTCAAGAAGGATCCCAACGACCAGGTCGATCCGGCCAATCCCTATACCCATTTCCGCGAAGCTTCGTGGGAGGAGGCGCTGGATCTCGCGGCCAAGGGGCTGAAGAGGATCCGCGACGAGAAGGGCGTCAAGGCGCTCGCCGGCTTCGGCTCGGCCAAGGGCTCCAACGAGGAGGCCTATCTGTTCCAGAAGCTGGTGCGCACCGGCTTCGGCTCCAACAATGTCGATCATTGCACGCGGCTGTGCCACGCCTCGTCGGTGGCGGCGCTGATGGAGGGCCTCAATTCCGGCGCGGTGTCGGCGCCGTTCTCGGCGGCGATGGATGCCGAGGTGATCTGGGTGATCGGCGCCAATCCGACCGTGAACCATCCGGTGGCGGCGACCTTCATCAAGAACGCGGCCAAGAAGGGCGCCAAGCTGTACGTGATGGATCCGCGCCGGCAGACGCTGTCGCGTCACGCCACGGAGCATCGGCAGTTCAAGCCGGGCAGCGACGTCGCGATGCTGAACGCGATGATCCACACCATCATCACCGAAGGCCTGACCGACGAGCAGTACATCGCCGGCTACACCGAAGGCTTCGATGAGCTGAAGGAGAAGATCAAGGACTTCCCGCCGGAGAAGATGGCGCCGATCTGCGGCATCCCGGCGGAGACCTTGCGCGAGGTGGCGCGGACCTACGCCAAGGCAAAGTCGTCGATCATCTTCTGGGGCATGGGCATCAGCCAGCATGTCCACGGCACCGACAATGCGCGCTGCCTGATTGCGGTTGCGCTGATCACCGGCCAGGTCGGCCGCCCCGGCACCGGGCTGCATCCGCTGCGCGGCCAGAACAACGTGCAGGGCGCCTCCGACGCCGGCCTGATCCCGATGTTCCTGCCGGATTATCAGCCAGTCGGCCGCACCGATCTGCGCGCGCCGTTCGAGCAGCTCTGGCAGCAGCAGCTTGATCCCGTGCGCGGCCTGACCGTGGTCGAGATCATGAACGCGATCCATGCCGGCGAGATCCACGGCATGTATGTCGAGGGCGAAAACCCCGCGATGTCGGATCCCGATCTGCAGCATGCCCGCGAGGCATTGGCGAAACTCGATCATCTCGTGGTGCAGGATCTGTTTGTCACCGAGACCGCATTCCATGCCGATGTGATCCTGCCGGCGTCGGCGTTCGCCGAGAAGTCCGGCACCTTCACCTACACCGACCGCCGCGTGCAGCTCGCGCGCGAGGTGATCCGGCCGCCGGGCGACGCACGGCAGGATCTCTGGATCATCCAGGAGATCGCCAAGCGCATGGGCCTGCCGTGGAATTACAGCGGCCCCGCCGACGTATTCGCCGAAATGACCGAGGTGATGCCGTCGCTCAACAATATCACCTGGGAACGCCTGGTGCGCGAGGGCGCGGTGACCTATCCGGTCGACGACCCACATCAGCCAGGCAACGAGATCATCTTCACCACGGGCTTCCCGACCGAGAGCGGGCGCGGCAAGATCGTGCCGGCGCACGTGATCCCGCCGGATGAATTGCCCGATGACGAGTATCCGATGGTGCTGTCGACGGGGCGGGTGCTCGAGCACTGGCACACCGGGTCGATGACGCGCCGCGCCTCCGTGCTCGACCAGATCGAGCCCGAGGCTGTGGCCTTCATGTCGCCGAAGGACATGCGCCGGCTCGAGCTCTGGCCGGGTGATTTCATCCGCCTGCAGACCCGCCGCGGCGCGGTCGAGGTCAAGGTGCGCTCCGATCGCGACGTACCGGAGAACATGGTGTTCATGCCGTTCTGCTACGCCGAGGCGGCGGCCAATCTCTTGACCAATCCGGCGCTCGATCCGTTTGGCAAGATTCCGGAATTCAAATTCTGCACGGTGCGCGCCGAAAAGGCCGAATTGCGCTCGGCGGCGGAGTAACCCGCCGCCAGGCGTCGCGATCAGTCTAAAGGCCCAGGGCCCAACCGTCGCCACGCGGATCGTGTGAGCCTTTGATCAAGCCGTCGTCATGGATCACGATGGCTCCAGCCTGGCCGGCCAGCGGGCTCAGTGCGGCAATGGCCGCGATGCAGTGACCATGCTTGGCCAGATCATCGACCGTCGCGTCGTTCACGCTGGCCTCGAGCTTGAGGCTGTCGCGTTGGTCCGAGAACGTCTTGCCAAGCAGGGAACGCGGGAGTGACAGCGCCTCGCACGGATCGAGGCGATAGTCCAAGAGACGGGTGAGCAGCACCGCCAGGGTTTGCGGCTGTCCGTCGGCTCCTTGGGTGCCGCACAGGACATACGGCGCGTCCCCCTTCAGCACCATGCTCGGATTGAGCGTATAGAATGGGCGCTTCCCGCCGCGAACCACGTTCGGGTTGCGTGGATCGAGGCTGAAGGCGGCACCCCGGTTCTGCCAGAGAATGCCGGTATCCCCGACAACGATCCCGCTGCCCCAGTCGTAATAGGTGCTTTGCAGAACGCTGACGCTATGCCCAAATCGGTCGGTGACCGCGAAGTAGACGGTGTCGCCGGTCTTGAACGGATGCGGCCAGTTCATCGCGCGGTCCAGCTTGATCGATTGGGCCTTGCGCGCGAGGCGATCCGGAGCCAGCCACCGGTCGAGAGGTTGTGGGACAAAATTCGGGTCCGCAATGCGCGTGCGGTCCAGAAAGGCTTGCTTCACCGCTTCCACGCAGAGGTGGTAGTAGTCCGCGCTGCCTTCAGGAATCTTGCTCAGGTCGAATTCGCGCAGGATTCCCATGATCCCGAGGGTCGAAATGCCCTGCGTTGGGGACGGCGGGGCGAGCAATGTGAGGCCCCGGTAATCGAGGCTGACCGGCCGCTCGAGCGTGGACCTAGTGTTGCGAAGATCGATCGCGGTCACCGGGGAGCCGACCGCTTCCAGCCCTTTCGCAATCCTTGTGGCAAGTTCTCCTTCGTAAAATTCTCGTGCCCCGTGTCGAGCGATCGCCTTGAGGCTGCGCGCCAGATTCGGCTGAGCGAAGGTTTCGCCCTCCCTGGGCCGACGCCCATTCGGCATGAACGTGGCCCGGAAGTTCGGCCAACCGTCCACTTCGGTCTTGCGGTAATCCAGCCAGTACAGTTGCGAGGCGGTGATCGGAAAGCCGTTTTCGGCGTAGCCGATCGCCGCATCCAAGAGCGACGAGAAGCCGAACCGCCCACCCCAATGTGCCCTCGAATAGGCGTGGGCCTTCTCCCAGCTATCGACGGCGCCTGCCGAGACGATCGTGGAGCCCGGACCGCGGAAGGGAATTGCATCCTGGAAGTTCGGCAGATGCTCCACGGCGTGGCCGAGCCCCATGAGAACATCCCTGCGACCGCCGCGGTCGGCGACGATCCAGATGGCATCGCCGCCGATCCCGCAGAAGTGCGGGCAGGTGACCGTGATTACGGCTCCGACGGCGATCGCCGCCTCGATCGCGTTACCGCCCTCACGCAGCACCTTGAGACCTGCTTCACTGGCCTGCGCGTGCGGGCTTGTCACCATGCCATCGGTCGACTGGGCCTGTGTCCGCGACCCAAGTACCGCCTCGGCCGCACGATCAGATCGGCCGGCGACAGTGCCGCCCGACCTTTCATCGATATGGAAATTCATCGTGTCCTTTCAGTTCATCTGCAAACAGGAGACCGGCACTGTTGGGATCATGACGCGATTGCGCGTAATCGCATCACGATTTCATCGGGCATGATCTCCGCGCAGCGGCTTCGCGTTTATCGCGAGGGAGGCCAGCTTCAACTATGCGCGAAAGCGGCTGCGGGTTCGGATCATGCCCTAGGAGGCGATCTCAGGCAGGCGCCGATCTGCGGTCTCGGCATGTGGGTGGTGAGCTCCGAGGTGCGCCGTGAGCCAAGCATAGATCGGTCCCAGCAGGTTCATCAAGAGCGAGGCCGCCAGCGCAGCGAGCGGATCGCCGGGCACCGGGCCAAATCCGCCGAACACGGTTGCGAAGTACGATGCGAACCCGAAGAACATTCCCGGCACGAAGCTGAGGGCAGGAATACGTCCCAGCAACATCATCGTGCCGTTGAACACGAACAAGATGGCGCACTCGGCGAGGATCTGGGCATTCCCCGTCAAGTGCTGCGCAGAGAACTTGAAGCAACGAACGATGATGTACGCGAAGACGCCCCCGATGATCATGGTGGGCCAGAACTTCTTCAATAAGCCGATGGAGGGGCCGCCAGCCGCGAATGTTCCCGCCCACGTGATGAAGATGGCCCACGGCGGGAAATGGAACGAGGTCATGCTGATGAAGATCGTCGTGACGGCCAGAAGTGATGCGACAACTTCCGCAGGCAGCTTTGTCATGGGGTTTCCTCGCTTGATGCTTTGCTTATTCTTCGGCTTTCGCTACGGCCCGCTCATCGCGGATGGGCATGGCCGCATTCTCTGCAGATTCGGCTCTCGTGCCGGGTGATCACCGCCACGCGCCCGCGCTTGAGAACCCACGAGCGTGGCGGAATGTCCAGCAACACGTCCGCGAAAGCGAACGTATCGAGAATGACGATGTCCGCCGGCTTGCCCACCGCCAGACCGTACTGATCAGACAGTCCAACTGCGCGCGCCGCGTTCGAGGTGCCCATCTTGAGAACCTCGAGTTGATTCTCGGGAGTGCCAAACTGGATCAGGTGGGCCAGCAGATTGCCGATCTGAAGCGGGTCGGCCTTGCCGAAAGGCGTGAAGGCGTTGCGGATATTGTTGGATGAATAGGCGACGTTGACGCCCGCTGCATGCAACGCCCGCACCGGGGTCAGGCCACGACGTGGCCGGGCATCGTCCTTCCGGCCGCCGAGATAGGTGTCCGTAGCGGGCAGCGTGACAACGGTGATGTCCGCTTCCTTCAGCAGGTCGATCACCGGCTTCGCATGTTCCGGCGTCAGCGCACCCAAGCTCGTCATGTGACCCAAGGCGACCCGGCCCCGGTAATCCGTATCGATGGTCTTTCGCGCGATGTATTCCGCCGCAGCGAAACGCTTGTCGTCGGTATCGTCGGCAAAGTCGGCATGCATGTCGATGTCGAGATCGTGCTTCAATGCCAAATCGAACACCTTGTCGATGTGTGCGCACGTATCGTTCCAGCTCAGCTCGTTGTAGGGGCAGCCGCCGACGACGTCGGCGCCCATCGCCACTGCCTGCTCCATGAGTTCGACGACGCCGGCCGTCTTCAGCAGGCCCTCCTGCGGAAAGGCCACGATCTGCAGATCCAGCAGATCCTTGTACTCCTCCTTCAGCTCCAGGGCGGTCTCGACGCCAATGAGTCCCTGGATCGGGTCGACGTCCGGATGGGCACGGACGAACACCGTTCCGTTGCGGACCGCCATGTCCAGGACCTTGCGCGATCGCTCCAGCACGTCGCTGCGCTCTTGCTTCGCCTTCAGGATTCCGGTGACCCGGATGGCTTCTTCCAAGGTCCCCGAGCGGGCGGGCAGTCGGCGATGAACGAACGCCTTTTCGAGATGCAGGTGCGGTTCGATGAAGCCAGGGAGGGCCACGCGGCCCTGCGCGTCGATCTCCTCTTCACCCGTCCTGTCGAGATTTTCCTCAATCGCCGCAATTCGTCCGCCGCGAATTCCGATATCCATGAGGGGCTGTTCGTCGCTAAGCCGAACCTGGCGAACGACCATCTCCATTGAAGTTTCCTCCTTGGCTTCGTCGGAGCCTTGGTTTTTGTTTCTCCGACACGCGTCGAACGCATTTCGGAAAAGGATACCAAGCGACGCACTGTAAAGCTAAAGCAGAAAGCGTCGGCGGATAATCAGTGAGTTCCTAAGAGCGACTAGGAATAATCCTAGAGCAGGATCAGTGCGGGTCGAATCGACTCGCAGCGGCTGCGGTCCATCTCTCCCCGTCGGGGGCAGTGCTATCGCATATGCCGTCTCGGGCGGCTGCGCACGTAATCGGCCTCGTGGTTCGAGACGCGCCGCAAGCGGCGCTCTTCACCTTGAGGGTCTACTATTGTGCCGCAAAACAACACCTCATGCTGAGGAGCCCGCCAAAAGCAGGCGCCCCGAAGGATGGGCCATAGGGCGAGCCGGCACGACGGAATGCAGGGCAGGGTCACTCGACGAGTTGATTTCGAAGCGCGTAGTGGACCAGGTCGACCACCGTTGCAGCCCCCATCTTTTCCATGAGGTTCGCCTTGTGGGTGCTCACGGTCTTGATGCTGAGGTCGAGCCTGCGGGCAATGTCGGTGATCTTGCGCCCGAGAACCAGCATATCGAAGACCTCGCGCTCGCGCTTCGTCAATCGGATATGCGGGAATGCTGCGGCCGGCGGATGCCGCGTGGCGTCTCGCGTCGCTGCGCTGACAAACATTTCGTCCCGCGCCGCGGTCCGGATAGCCTGGATCAGTTGAAGACTGGCGCTGTTCTTGGTGACGTATCCGACGGCGCCCGCCTTCAGCGACTCGATGACGTATTGATGCTCCTCATGCATGCTGAGGACGACGATACGAATCTCGCGATGTTTTGCTTTGAGGAGCTGAAGAAGCGGAATTCCGCTGAGTCCAGGCATGGAAAGGTCCAGCAGCACGATCTCGCAAGGCGTCGTTTCCAGGAGCCCAAGCAGTTCGTCGCCGCTTCGCGCCTCGCCGACAATGTCCATATCTGTTTGGTCCGCGAGGATCTGCTTCAAGCCCTCGCGGAAGATGGTGTGATCGTCGGTGATGATGAGGCGCGTCATCGTCGAGTTCTAACCTTGGGCGTGTCGAGCGGAATGCGAACCGAGACGCGCGTTCCGCCGTGTGCAGCACCTGATACGTCGATCGATCCTCCGAGCGAGAAGGCGCGCTCGCGCATGCCCACGAGGCCCAGCCCGTTTCGCGGCAATATAGCATTGTCGATGCCGCAACCATCATCGACGATCTCGAGCCGGAACTCGTTCGCGGCGTGCCGTGCGCTGATGTCAACCTGTCTGGCGTGCCCATGGCGCAGCGCGTTCGTAAGCGACTCCTGAACGATGCGGAACACGCCCGTGCTCACATCCTTGCTGTAGGCGATGTCTTCCCGATCAAAGGATAGGGACACGTCGAGCCCGCTCATCTCGGCGGAGTTCTGGGTCAACCATTTGATCGCGGAGACGAGGCCGAGTTCGTCCAGCATGATCGGCCTCAGGTCGGCGGCGATGCGTCGAAGGTTCGTCACCGAATGATCCGCAACCGAAACGAGACGATCGATGTGGAGGCCCAGGACGTCCGGCGGTGAGGACAGGTGGTCCCGGATCCAGGTTAACTGGATCTTCATCGCCGTCAGTGTTTGTCCTAGCTCGTCGTGCAGCTCCCGTGAGATTCTCGCGCGCTCCTCCTCCCGCACTGACTGAAGGTAGGATGACAGCTCGCGCAACTGCGATCGGGAACGAAGCAGCTCGTCTTCTGCCGCCCTTCGCTCGGTGATGTCGCGAGATATGCCCACGGTTCCGACGATGCGCCCCGCTTCATTGCGAATGGGTGCTTTGATGGTCTCGAACCAACGCGGTTCGCCATTGTTGTCGGGGCGGGATTCCTCGTAGCGCCGACGTCTGCCGCTTTTCAGAACGGCGCGATCGGTGCGCAGATAGATATTAGCGATCTCAGGCGCCCAGATTGCGGACGGGGTATTTCCGATCACCTCGTGTTCGGGTCGGCCGATGACCTTCAGATAGGCCGAGTTGACCGCAAGATAGCGCGACTGCCGATCCTTCAGCCATGCCATGTCCGGAATATTGTCGAGCAACGCTCTTTGGCGGTCTTGCTGTCCATCGTCGGTCATCGCCGAAGACTATCAACTTCGCGGTACCTGCATAGTGGAAAAGCGCCGGCCGATGCATGAGTGAGGTGTGCAATTCTTCGCAAATGCGAAACGGATGGAGAGATGGTCAATCTCCATCTCGCCTTCCCGGCCTCGCAATCGAACACGGAGACAGATCATATCCCCACGCGCGCGACCGTCGGTTGCTTCACTGCCCAGGCGTTGGCGACCGTCACTCCGCTGCCGCGGGCGTCGTTTTGGCGGTCTCCAATGCGGCGGCGATCGCGTCGTCGACGCGCTCGAGCCAGATGAATTCCAGCTTGGCGCGCGCCCCCGCCGGGATATCGTCGAAGTCGCGCTTGTTGCGCGCCGGCAGCATCACGCGGGTCAGGCCGGCCGCGGCGGCGGCGACCACCTTCTCCTTGATGCCGCCGACCGGAAGCACGAGCCCGCGCAGCGAGATCTCGCCGGTCATCGCGGTGTCGCTGCGGACTGTGCGCTCCGTGAGCAGCGAGGTGAGGGCGGTGAACATCGCAACGCCCGCGCTGGGGCCGTCCTTCGGGGTCGCGCCCGCCGGCACGTGAACGTGGATGTCGCTTTTCTCGAAGACGCCGGCATCGATCCCGAGTTGGGAGGCCCGGCTCTTCACCAGAGTGAGCGCGGCCTGCACACTCTCACGCATCACTTCGCCGAGCTGGCCGGTGAGGATCAGTGAGCCTCGGCCTGGCGTGCGCGACGCCTCGATGAACAGGATGTCGCCGCCGACCGGGGTCCAGGCGAGCCCGGTCGCCACGCCCGGAATGCTGGTGCGCATCGCGATCTCGTTCTCGAACCGCGGCTGGCCGAGCAGCGGCACGATGTCCTTCGGCGCGATGGTGACATGGGTCGCGCTGCCTTCCGCGATCTGCACCGCGACGTTGCGCAGCACCTTGCCGATCTCGCGCTCCAGATTGCGCACGCCGGCCTCGCGGGTGTAGCTGCGGATCACCAGCCTGAGCGCGTCGGGCTCGATCTCGGCCTGTTCGGCCTTCAGCCCGTTGGCCTCGAGCTGGCGGCGGACCAGATAGCGTTTCGCGATCTCGAGCTTCTCGTCCTCGGTATATCCCGCAAGGCTGATGATCTCCGTGCGGTCGAGCAGCGGCCCCGGGACGCCATCGAGCATGTTGGCGGTCGCGATGAACACCACGCGCGAGAGGTCGAACGGCACGCCGAGATAATTGTCGCGGAACGTCGAGTTCTGCTCGGGGTCGAGCACTTCGAGCATCGCGGCCGATGGATCGCCCTGGATGCCGCGGCCCATCTTGTCGATCTCGTCGAGCATCATCACGCAATTGCGTGCGCCGGCCTTCTTGATCGCCTGGATGATGTTGCCGGGCAGGGCGCCGCTATAGGTGCGGCGGTGGCCGCGGATCTCGGCCTCGTCATGCACGCCGCCGAGGCTGACGCGGACGAACGGCCGCGCCATCGCGCGTGCGATCGACTGTCCAAGCGAGGTCTTGCCGACGCCGGGCGGTCCGACGAAGCAGAGGATCGGGGCCTTGCCGCTGGGCGCCAGCTTGCGCACGGCCAGATATTCGATGATGCGGCTCTTGATCTTCTCCAGACCATAGTGGTCAGCATCGAGGATGCGCCGCGCTTCGGCAATATCGATCGGCTTCTCGTCCGGAAGGCTCCAGGGCAGATCGATCAGCCAGTCGAGATAGCTGCGGACCATGCCGGATTCGGCCGCGGCCTCCGGCATCCGTTCGTAGCGGCGCAGCTCCTTCTGCGCCTGGCTTTCGGCCTCCGGCGGCATCTTGGCCGCGGCGATCGCCTTGGTCAGCTCCGCCACTTCGGCGGCCTTGCCGTCGCCTTCGCCGAGCTGGCGCTGGATGGTCGCCATCTGCTCGCGCAGGATCGCCTCGCGCTGCCGCTCGTCGAAGGCGGCCTTGGTCTTCTGCCCGATCTCCTGGCTGAGCCGCAGCACCTCGATGCGCTCGCCGAGCTGACGGGACACCTTGTCCATGCGGGTCGCGAGATCGATGGTCTCGAGGATGTCCTGCTTCTCCTGCGGCTTGATGTCCATGTAGGAGGTTGCAAGATCGGCCAGCGTTGCCGGCGAGTTCGTGCCCTGCAGCGCAGCGATCAACTCCGGCGGCACCTGCGGCAACAGTTGTGCGGCCTCGAGCGCTTGGCGCTGCAGATTGAGAAAGCGCGCCTCGATCTCGGGGGATGTCGTCGTGGGCTCCGGAATCTGAAGCACGCGCGCGGCCAAGAACGGCGTTCCCGGAAGGTAGTCCAGCACGCGCATGCGCTGCACGCCCTGGCAGACCAGATGGTGCGTCTCGTCGGGGCCGGTGATGTAGCGCACGATATTGGCGACGGTGCCGATCCGGTACAGGTCGTCGGGGCCGGGGTCATACACTTCGGCATCACGCTGCAGCAGGATGCCGATCTGTCGCTGTTCGCGCACCGCCTGCTGGGCCGCCGCAATCGATTTCGCCCGCCCGATCGTGATCGGGACAATGACGTTCGGATACAGCACGGTGTTGCGCGCCGGGACGATGATCAAGGCATCGCCCGGGATCGGCGTCGTACGTTCGGACGACGAAACCGGTGTTGAGTTCGATGTGTCGGTAGCAGCCATGCCGAACTCCTTAGCTCGATTTTCCAAGCCGTAGCCCGACGCAACCATGCGCGGCGAAGCGGCTGATGGTGTAGCGGCCGGTCGGCAGTTGAATGCGACGCTCGAACCGGCCTTGCGGCAGTTCGAGGCGCAGGATGCGTGCGTTGCGCAGTTCCGGAGGCAGAGTGCGGCGTCCACTGATCACAAGCGTTGCGCCGTCAAGCGCGGCCTCGACCTCGTCCGGGTCGCCCCCCGGCAGCGCCACCAGGATCAGAATTTCATCGTCCGTCTCGATCACGTCGGTCGGCGGTTCCCAACTCGGCTCGCGGCTTTCCGTGAGCGGATGGATGGTCAGGAAACGCTGGTGCAGGCGCTCGGCGCGGGCGAGTGTCTCGATCGCATCCGACAGCATCCAGTTGATGGGATCCTTGGATCGCATGGGCACCTCTCGATGTCGCATTGGGATGCGAGGTTACCGATGTTGCCGCCGACCGTAAACCGGCCCCACGGCGGGTAAATTGATGGGAGAAGGCCCGCGATGTTCCTGCTGCGCGGCGCGGCCGCCTGGCGCGCCACGCACCAGCAGGATCAGGTCGCCTCGCTTCGGCGGGTCAGGTGATCGAGCAGGTTCATCGGCAGCGGGAACACCACGGTCGATGAACGCTCGCCGGCGATGTCGTGCAGCGCCGCGAAATAGCGGAGCTGCATCGCCTGCGGCTCCTGGGCCAGGATCCGGCCGGCCTCGACCAGCTTCTCGGCGGCCTGTTGCTCGCCCATCGCGTTGATCACCTTGGCGCGCCGCAACCGTTCCGCCTCGGCCTGCTTGGCGATCGCCCGCACCATGGTCTCGTTGATGTCGACATCCTTGATCTCGATCGAGGTGACCTTGATGCCCCAGACGTCGGTCTGCTTGTCGAGGATTTCCTGGATATCGGCGTTCAGCTTGTCGCGTTCCGCGAGCATCTCGTCGAGATCGTGCTTGCCGAGCACCGAGCGTAGCGTGGTCTGCGCGAGCTGGCTGGTCGCCGCCATGTAGTCGCCGACCTTGATGATCGCGCGCTCGGCGTCAACGATGCGGAAGTAGAGCACGGCGTTGACCTTGACCGAGACGTTGTCGCGCGAGATCACGTCCTGCGGCGGCACGACCTGCACCATCACCCGGAGATCGACCTTCACCAGTTGCTGCACGACCGGAATCAGGATGATGAGCCCGGGGCCCTTCACGCCCGTGAAGCGCCCGAGCGTGAAGACGACGCCGCGCTCGTATTCGCGCAGGACGCGAACCGCCTGCGACAGAAATATGACGATCAGCAGCGCGAGCGCCGCATAGGTGAGATAATCGAGCATCATGCGGGACCTCCTTGGCCGGTGGCGCCGGCGCGCCGAACCACCAGCGTCAAGCCAACGATGTTGGCGACTTCGACCATCTCTCCGGACTTGAACGTCTCGGTGCCGCGCGCCTGCCAGCGTTCACCATTGGTGAAGACGTGCCCCGTGGTCTCCGACCAGTCCAGCACTTCGGCCGGCAGCCCGCGCATGGCTTGCGCGCCGAGCCGGACAGGACCCTTGCGCGCCCGGCGGAGTGCGCCGAGCACGACCACGATCAGGCCGACCATCATCGCCGCGACAATGGCAATGACCGACCATGACAGCCGGTATCCAGGCGCCTCGATCCTGAACAGCATGGCCGCGCCTAGCACAAAGGCGATCACGCCTCCGACGCCGATCACGACAGTCGGATTGAAGGCCTCGAAGGCGAGCAGCGCGATGCCGACCAGCATCAGGGCGAAGCCGGCATAGTTGATCGGCAACATGTTGAGGGCATAGAGGCCGAGCAGCAGGCAGATCGTTCCGACAACGCCCGGCGCCACCGCGCCGGGCGACATGAATTCGAAGATCAGCCCGTAAATCCCGACCATCAGGAGAACGAAGGCGACGTTGGGATCGGTGATGACCGCCAGTGACTTCGCAACCCAGCCGGGATCGATGGCCTCGATCACGGCGTCCTTCGTCGCCAAGTGTTGTGTCTTGCCAGCGACTTCCACCGCCCGGCCATCGACCTGTTTCAGCAGATCAGCCTCGTCTCGAGCGATGAGATCGATGACCTTGGCTTGCATGGCGCCGTTGGCGGAGAGGGTGGCGGCGTCGCGGACCGCCTTCTCGGCCCAATCGGCATTGCGGTCGCGCAGTTCGGCGAGGCTGCGGATGAAGGCGACGGCATCGTTCGTCGTCTTCATCGTCATGGCGTCCTTCACGGAGGGCTGGTCGCCATCCTTCTTGTCGCCCTTGTCCGGAGTGCCGCCCGGCAGGCCTGGTATCGGACTGCCGAGCTGCACCGGTGTCGCGGCGCCGATATTGGTGCCGGGCGCCATCGCCGCGATGTGGGTCGCGTAGAGGATGTAGGTTCCCGCGCTGGCCGCGTGGGCTCCCGAGGGCGCGACGTAGCCGACGACGGGAACGGGCGAGGAGAGCACGTCGGTGATGATTTCGCGCATGCTGCTGCTGAGACCACCCGGCGTATTGAGGCGCAGAATGACCACCGCGGCATGCCGCTCGCCGGCCTTGGCGAGAGCGTCCTTGACGTAGCTGGCGGACGCCGGCCCGATGGCCCCGTCGATCGAAATGGTCAGGGCAAGGCGGCTACCCTCCTCCGCCGCACCGGGGCGGATCGAAGCAACCAGAGCGACGAGCACGGTCGCCGCCGCAACGAGGGCCGCCCTTACGGTCTGCACGGCAAGCACTCCCTTGCCGGGGATATGGGGTTCCGTTCCGTAACCTCAATATGGGGGCGGCGCTCGGGCGCCGTTCGCTCAGGCGATTGTGCGCTGCGATGGCATATTCAGCTTGGCTGCGCCCGTTAGCTGAAATTGTCGAGGCAGAGCGGCTCGTAGAGCGCGCCGGCGTTGCGGCGGACCGTGGGCACGCCGGTTCGGCACTCGGGCGCGCTGATCCGCTGCGCCTCGATAAAGCCGCTGAGGATCGCGAGCGCGAGGTTCGCGTGATGCGTCTCGATCGACCGGTCGAGCCAGTCGGGAAGCTCACGTATGCGCGACAGCGCGCAATGCCATTCGCCCTCGTCATAGACCAGGCGGCGAAGCTGCCATTGCCGCAGCTCCAGATCGATCAGCGCCAACGCCGCGTCGATCCAGGCGCCCGTCTCGATCAGCCGTTCGACATAGGCGGCCTTGCCGACCGCGCGCGAGGGGAGGCGCCGGCAGGCCGCGCCGACGATGTCGGCCATGAGCGCGGCGGTGACTGCATCGGCGTCGTGCAGCCGGCCGCCGAGTGCGGCGGAGGAATTTTCTGCAAGCAGTGGCATGACGTCATCTCGTCCGATACGCGGACCCAACACATCGGCCCGCAGCTCAAAAATGACCGGAGCGCCATTTGAATACGAGATGAGCGCAGGGGCGGAGATATAGGGATTCCATAAACGCGGATGGCGACGGGCGGACATATCCCGAGCGTTGTCCCGGCGAAACGCCGGCGGGCCTTTATAGGATTCCTATAACGTCGCTGCTCGCTCCATCTCGAAAACCTATGCCCCGGATGGCACGTCACGTTCGTCCGGCGCGCGTGCGCTTATGCCCGCCGATGGTGCACAGGAGTTTCTCATGATGGACATTGTCATGGCGGCGCTCGCGCTCGGCTTGTTCGCAGCCGGCATCGGTTACGCCTATGCCTGCGAGCGGCTCTAGGGAGGGCGCGATGATCTTCGATTACTCGCTCGCCGGCGCGGTGTCGCTCGGCCTGCTGTTCTACCTCACTTACGCGTTGTTGCGGCCCGAGCGCTTCTAGGCCAACGCGATGCCGGCGCTATTCACTATCCTCGTCGCGGACGCGGTGCTGAGCGGGCTGTTGCTGGGCCTGCTCGTGCCGCTGCTGCGTTCGACGTGCTTTCGAAAGGTTTGACGCAATGACCGCCATTGGCTGGATTCAGATCATTCTCTTCTGCGCGATCGTCGTCGCGCTGGTCAAACCGCTCGGCTGGTACATGACCCGTGTGTTCAACGGCGAGCGCACCTTGCTCTTCCCCGTGCTGCGCCCGGTCGAGCGCGGCATCTACTGGATCGGCGGCGTCGACGAGCGCCGCGAGCAGCATTGGCTGACCTATACAGTCGCCATGCTGCTGTTCCATGTCGGTGGCTTCTTCATCATCTACGGGCTGATGCGGCTGCAGGCGCTCTTGCCGTTCAACCCAGCCGCGCAGAGCGCGGTTGCCGAGGATCTTTCCTTCAACACCGCGATCTCCTTCATCACCAACACCAACTGGCAGAACTACGGCGGCGAGAGCACACTATCCTATCTGGTCCAGATGCTGGGCCTCACCCACCAGAACTTCCTGTCGGCCGCGACCGGCATCGTGCTCGCGATGGCCCTGATCCGGGCCTTTTCGCGCTCGTCGATGCGCACCGTCGGCAATTTCTGGGTCGATGTCGTCAGATGCACGCTCTACGTGCTGCTGCCGATCTGCGTCGTCTATGCGCTATTCCTGGTCTGGCAGGGCATCCCGCAGACGCTTCAGCCTTATGTCGACGTTACCACGCTGGAAGGCGGCAAGCAGACCATCGCGCTCGGCCCCGTGGCTTCGCAGGTCGCGATCAAGATGCTCGGTACCAATGGCGGCGGCTTCTTTAACGCCAACGCCGCGCATCCGTTCGAGAACCCGACGGCGCTGTCGAACCTGGTGCAGATGGTTTCGATCTTTGCGATAGGCGCCGCGATGACCAACGTGTTCGGTCGCATGATCGGCAACGAGCGGCAGGGCTGGGCGATCCTTGCTGTGATGGGCATCCTGTTCGTCGCCGGCATCAGCGTCACCTATTGGGCGGAAGCCAACGGCACCACCGCGCTGCAGGCGCTCGGCCTTGCCGGCGGCAACATGGAGGGCAAGGAGGTCCGCTTCGGCATCGTCGCGTCCTCGCTGTTCGCCGTCGTCACCACCGCGGCGTCCTGCGGCGCCGTCAACGCCATGCATGACAGCTTCACCGCGCTCGGCGGCATGATCCCGCTGATCAACATGCAGCTCGGCGAGGTCATTATCGGCGGGGTCGGGGCCGGCCTCTATGGCATGCTGCTGTTCGTCGTGCTGGCGATCTTTGTCGCCGGCCTGATGGTCGGCCGCACCCCGGAATATGTCGGCAAGAAAATCGAGGCGCGCGAGGTCAAGATGGCGATGCTTGCGATCCTGGTGCTGCCGCTGATGTATCTCGGCTGGACCGCCGTCGCCGTGGTGCTGCCGTCGGCGGTGGCCTCGATGGCCAATGCCGGCCCGCACGGCTTTACCGAGGTGCTCTACGCCTACACCTCGGCGACCGGCAACAACGGTTCGGCCTTTGCTGGTCTCACCGGCAACACGTTCTTCTACAACCTGACGCTGGCTTCGGCGATGTTCGTCGGCCGCTTCTTCATGATCGTGCCGGCGATGGCGATCGCCGGCTCGCTGGTCGAGAAGAAGTCGATTCCGCCCTCCGCAGGCACGTTTCCGACCACCGGCGGCCTGTTCGTCGGCCTCGTCGTCGGCGTCATCCTGATCATCGGCGGCCTGACCTTCTTCCCGGCGCTGGCGCTCGGACCGATCGTCGAGCATCTCGCCATGAACGCCAACACCTTGTTCTGATCCGGAGCGACATCCATGGAAACTATGAAGCTACAGAAGCAGGTGACGGCGTCGACCATGCTCGATCCGAAGATCCTGGTGCCGGCGATCCGGTCGGCGTTCGTCAAGCTCGATCCCCGGCTGATGATGAAGAATCCGGTGATGTTCGTGGTCGAGGTGGTGGCTGCGCTGACCACGGTGATCTTTGTGCGTGGCCTCGTTGCCGGCAACGCTGACCTCGGCTTCACCTTCCAGATCATCCTCTGGCTCTGGTTCACGGTGCTGTTCGCCAACTTCGCCGAGGCCGTCGCCGAGGGCCGCGGCAAGGCGCAGGCGGAATCGCTGAAGAAGACTCGCAGCGAGAGCCAGGCCAAGCTGCTCACCGGAGCGGACCGGACTTTTCGCCTGGTTCCTGGCACCTCGCTGAAAGTGGGTGATATCGTGCTGGTCGAGGCCGGCGACACCATCCCCTCCGACGGCGAGGTGATCGAGGGTGTCGCCTCGGTGAACGAGGCGGCCATCACAGGGGAATCCGCGCCGGTGATCCGTGAATCCGGCGGCGACCGTTCGGCGGTCACCGGCGGCACGCAGGTGCTGTCGGACTGGATCCGCGTTCGCATCACCGCTGCCCAGGGCTCGACCTTCATCGACCGGATGATCAAGCTGGTGGAAGGCGCGGAGCGGCAGAAGACGCTGAACGAGATTGCGCTGAACATCCTGCTCGCCGGTTTGACGATCATTTTCGTGTTCGCCACTGTGACGATCCCGAGCTACGCCTCCTATGCTGGGGGCTCGATCTCGGTCGTTGTCCTGGTCGCGTTGTTCGTGACGCTGATTCCGACCACGATCGGCGCACTGTTGTCGGCGATCGGCATCGCCGGCATGGACCGGCTGGTGCGCTTCAACGTGCTGGCGATGTCCGGCCGCGCGGTGGAGGCCGCCGGCGACGTCGATACGCTGCTGCTCGACAAGACCGGCACCATCACGCTCGGCAACCGCCAGGCGACGGCGTTCCGCCCGATCCGCGGCGTGACCGAGCAGGAACTGGCTGATGCCGCGCAGCTCGCCTCGCTCGCGGACGAAACGCCGGAGGGCCGTTCGATCGTGGTGCTGGCCAAGGAGAAATACGGCATCCGCGGCCGCGACATGCATGAGCTCGCTGCGACCTTCGTGCCGTTCACCGCGCAGACCCGCATGAGCGGCATCGATGCCGGGTCGTCGTCGATTCGCAAGGGCGCAGTGGATGCGATCCTCGGCTATGTCGAGGGTGGCGAGGCCCGCACCGTCGCCTCGGGTAACACGGTCCGCTCGATCCAGGCGACGCTGAGCGCCGAGGCGCGCGAGATCCACGCCGTTGCCGACGAGATCGCCAAGGCCGGCGGCACGCCGCTCGCCGTGACCAAGGACGGCAGACTGCTCGGCGTCGTGCATCTCAAGGATATCGTCAAGGGCGGCATCCGCGAGCGCTTTGCTGAACTGCGCCGCATGGGCATCCGCACCGTGATGATCACCGGCGACAACCCGATGACCGCGGCTGCAATCGCGGCCGAGGCCGGCGTCGACGATTTCCTGGCGCAGGCAACCCCCGAGGACAAGCTCAAGCTGATCCGCGACGAGCAGTCAAAGGGCAAGCTGGTGGCGATGTGCGGCGACGGCACCAACGATGCGCCCGCGCTGGCGCAGGCTGATGTAGGCGTCGCCATGAACACCGGCACGCAGGCCGCGCGCGAGGCCGGCAACATGGTCGACCTCGATTCCAACCCGACCAAGCTGATCGAAGTGGTCGAGATCGGCAAGCAGCTCTTGATGACCCGTGGCGCGCTGACCACGTTCTCGATCGCCAACGACGTCGCGAAGTATTTCGCGATCATTCCGGCGATGTTCCTCGCG